>Ga0315289_10003413_pt1 | contig 24102 bp, 21 predicted proteins | sample YL17G11_40_MG_FD_203452 | JGI IMG/M metagenome (GOLD analysis project Ga0315289, IMG submission 203452) | Sediment microbial communities from Yellowstone Lake, YNP, Wyoming, USA - YL17G11_40 | ecosystem: Environmental > Aquatic > Freshwater > Lake > Sediment | place: USA: Wyoming | collected...
GAACGAACTTGGAAGTTCACTTCCAGCTACTTTCAACTTCGGCTCAAGAACTTCTTTCAAAACTTCAACATTCACTCTTCTCGTTATGCTTGCTCCGTACGCAATGACTTTTACTTTGAACTGATAATTGCCGGCTGAATTCTCTGGAAAGTGAAGCGTTACTGAAAATTCTTGAGAGGCTGCCGGTGCGAGGCTGTCAATCAAGACAGGCGTCACTTCTGCAGAAGAAGCAAAATCAGCATCGTCAATCAAAACTTTCACTGCTTCTACTTCAATCAGCCCTTCGTTCTTCACGTTCACGACAAATGACAAATCAGAATTTTCATGCCCGCTCAACTGAGTTGGGACTTGCGCGAACAGCAATGCGCCTGGTGAAGAACCGCCACTACTTCCACCTCCGCTGCTCGAGCTACTGCTGCTTGATTCTGGCTGTGGAACAGATCCTTGATAGTAAATTGGCAAGCTTGTTGAGTTTGTGTGGTTGAGTGTGTTTGTTGCGCTGACAATGAGATTGGCTGAACCGACAAATGAAAGACTTGGAGCTGTTACGTTTCCGCTGCACGTATTTATTGTTTTGTTGAATTGTATCGTACCGACGTTAACGTTTGCTATACTTATGCTACATGTTCCGTTCGTTGCGGGCATTCTGTTCGGAGTTGCAATTGTAGCGTTGATAAGCACTGAACTTCCAGACGAAATTGTCGTTCCGCTTGCTGGTGAATTTATTTTTATAATCAAGTCAGTTGAATCGATTGTCACTCGTGAAGTTGACCAGTTGCTGTAAATGTTTAGAGTGTTGTAAGCTCGAACGCGTGCGTAGTATGTCTGCATGTCGGCGAGTCCGCTTGTAGTGAAATTGAGTGCAGTTGTTGTTGTGTTTGTTATAATTGTTGCGAATGTCGGGCTGCTTGAAAGCTGGAACTCGTAGTATGAAATTCCTGATGGATGCTGCGATGCGTTCCACTCCCAAACAACTGTTCCGTCTTTGTCGAAAAACGATTCGCCGTTTTTGAATTGAGGAACTGTTGGTTGAGTAAAGTCAAGACTCAATAGCCAGTTGACAGAATTTTTGAAAAGTTTTACAGCATCTTCAGTCCACAAGTTTGGATACGTCACTCCGAAAAATACAATCGCTGCGTTGTTGCCGACTTTCTTTCCGCTCGCCAGTTGCGTGTTTGGATTTGCATAAGCAATTATTGGAAGATCTCCTCCTATATCAGCGGTCGCAACTATCCTAAGAGTAGTTTTACTTTTTATCAAATCAATGACAGTGTAGCCTTGAATTAGATGAACGTAAACTTTTTGCCCAACAGCATATCCATTTGTCAGAGGATGAACAATTTGAGGATAAACTTTCTGTCGATCAGAACTTGACAGCGAACTTATGCCAGGAGCTTTTACCCATCCCCATTCATCGAGATAAGCATAATCAATTGCAATCGTTGGAATATCGTTCACTGGAATATTTGCAACAAAAGAATCAAGAGTGCTACTTCCTAAAGGTCTTCCGGCAATAACAATCAAATCATAGCTATAGTAATTCACTCCAATGTTTTTGTCAACAAGAGTAACATCATGTCCCATATCAAGAAGTATGTCGTAAATTCTTTTTTCATGCGTATTATCAAGACTTGCTGCATTTTTAACAATCATTGCAACATTTTTCACATCAGCTGCATTTACACTACTCGCGTTTGCAACAAAAACAAAGAAACTTACTGAGACAACAAAAAGTAAAATTGCTGCTGTCAAAAATCTAAATTTCTTTTCTTTCTTTTTCTCTTTGCTTTCACTTTTACCTTTTCCAAATTTTTTATAACCAAGAAACGCAACTGCCAGGACAGCAACTCCACCGACTGCATAAAGAGTAGTTTCAGGAACTTTGCTCTTCCATGCAAAAACATAAATGTCAGCTTGATAGCCAATAAAAGTTGTTTTTCCTGTAGCGCTTGCAATTATTGCAGCACCTCCGCTATAAAGTCCTGGTTCCTTCACAGTCAAAGTGTAATAAACTTGTCTTGTTTCGTTTGGTTGAAGTGTAAAGCTTGTGACAGAAAGCTCAGTAACTTCTGAAATATTTCCATTCCACTTAAGCGTTATGTTTATCGGAAAGTCGTAAGCATTCCCTACCATAAAGCTCTTGTTCTCAACATAATCTGAGAAGAGCGGTATCGTGACGCGATAAATTCCAAGCTTTGCTGGACTAACAACAAGCCCTCTTTTCGCAGTTGTGTTACTTGTTTGATTTACCTCTTGTGCAAAAACAAAAATGGCTGACGCAATCAAAATGCTGAAAACAAAAAGAGAAAAAATTATTGCCGTTTCGACTTTGGTTTTATTTTGCATTTCTTCACCGTTTTGACAAATTTTCTATCTTCTGACGTCGTCATTAAGTGTGAAATTTGTAGTTACTCTATAGAAGTTAACCTTTAAACCCTTTACCGTCAGTTTTTACTATTCAATAGTAACTTTCATCACAGTGCGCAGAAAAAAATCTTTGCTGGAGAATTAATATTTGATAGGAAATTTTTTACAGAACAATCTCAGAGTTTTTTACAGAATTTTTCAGCCAAGCATCAGTTTAGTTTCTCCAAAGGATTTTCTCGATCTTCTGTTTGAGTTTCCATTCATTTTTCTTACGTTAGAAATGCTTCTGTATCTTCCTTCGTAATATTTTTTATTGCGAGGGAAACCAGGGTAGCGGGGCCTTAATGACTGAATGCTGAGGCCTGACTTTAAGAACAGGGCTATTGCAAAACCAGAAACGAAGCCTACGAAAAATGTAAAGAACATCTCTTGATTCAATGGAATTAAAATTGGCAATGAAAGTGCTGGCCAGGCTATTGCAAAACCTGTTTCCTTTTTCTTTTCAACAGTGCTTGTTGTACTTGTCCTTGTTGTACTTGAAGTTGAGGAAGTTTCTGGAGGAGCGCAATTGAAACAGGCTGCAGATGAAGCATCACATGCAACGCAGCCGCCAGGCGTGCATGAATACGAACCAGAAGTTTTTCCACTGCAACAATCAGAATTAACATTGCAAATTTGTCCTACTGAGCTTGAGCTAGATGATCCTGAAGAATAAATATTTTGAATTGAAGAAGAGCCACTGTTGCTGTCATCTGAAGAAGTTTGGGTCGTTGTGGTTGTTGTAGTAGATGAGTTGCCTTGTTCTGCTAAGGAATAAACAGAAAATCCTGTGAGCTGTAATGAAATAATTTTATTTGTAGTGTCTCGAGTAACATTGCTTTTTAATTCCCAAGTCGAGTTGCATGTTTCTGTTGCAAAATTATAATCGCTACATCTGTAAAGCACGAGTGCAGATTCATTTGTCACGGACACGTCTGAATATTTTATGTACAAAGTAAGCGAGGTGAAAGTGAAGTTAGCAGGAAGTTCAACAAAATATGCTTTGTAATCTTTCACTCCAGGCACATTTGCATCCACTTTCTCTATTTTTATTTTATTTATTTTTCCTTGCATTTTTTGCAGATCTACTCCTTTTGAAATAACACTCAGATAAGAATTGTCAAAATCAAATTTAAAATCAACAACTGGAATTGGAGAATTTATGCTCGTGTTACCGCTTGCAGTCGAAGTCAAAAGTGCGTTTGTCGTACTTCCTGGGGAAAATAAAGAAACTGTCAGCTCCCTGTTTTCATCATTTTCATTCTTAAATTCAAAATCAATCTTCACATTCGGCGTGCATGCCGTCATTTTCGTCCTGTTCTTCGGCGCATTGTTATAACAATAACTTTCAATAACATGGCCATTCACACAATAACTCAGCTGGCTGAGGTCAAGGCAGTTTGGATAAGTTCCGCAAGAATTTATTGAATTCGCGCATTTCTGAGTCGAGTTGGTGCCGGAACCACCAGGGTTGAAAACAATTCCTGTTCCGCCACAAAAATCAGCCCCTTCAGGACACTCTATCGCTTTTGCAAATGATGGCAATGAAGTAAGTATCGTAATGGTTGTTATGAAAATCAAAAGCAAAGAAATTGAAAATGCTGCGAGTGCCTCGATGTTTAATCTTTCAAACATAACGTATATTCTGATTAAAAAAAGGATTTAAAGCTTGGCCGAAATTTTTCTTCTATTAAATGAAAAATTTAATATCAAATAGAAACTTTTTAGAAAATTTTTAGAATTTTTTATTATTTTTTACATTTTTAGATGCAGCCAGTTGGATTTCCACACTGTGCCCAATTTATTGCGCGTTGCAACAAAAGTTGCCCATTAGAATTCAGATCAAGCGGAGTCCAACCAGTAAATCTTGTTGCAGTTATTCTTCCAAACAACCAGCCAACATAAACAAATCTTCCTTGACTGCCACTTGTGTCAACTTTAAACAAATTACTCCCTTTTGGAGAATCGTCAGCAGATGCAACATCTTTCACATTCGTTGATAAGCTTCGAGTAATTTTAGTAAGTTTTTGCGGCAAAGTTAAAATTTGAGTAGAGCCAAAGAAATTATTTGTGATAGAATCTGCACGTTCGATAAAAACATTTGTAGTTGATTTAGCTCTGCTTCCTCCGCTGTTGCTCAAATAATCAAAACCAGCTGCTGCCTTTGCGCTAATTGCATCTGAAATTTCAACAAAAGGTTTGTTATTATTTTTGTGCGCTGCCAAAACTGCATCTGTAGGTCGGCATGCTTTCTCTTCGTCAGAGCAAACAATCAAGTCGTGAGCAAGTAAATCAGAAAGAGTCCAATCGTTATATTTGTCAAAATGGACTGTCCATCCTTTGCTTATCAACCAATTTATTGTCTGCTTCTCAATTCCATCCAAACAAATCGGTTTTGAAGAAATTTCCAAAGCATTGACAACCCAATTCGGATCGCTTCCATCAGCGTCACTAAAAACAACATTCAGCTGCCCATCACTCACAACAATTTCACGCGTAATAACTTTTATTTCTCCGACATTGGTATCAATATTACTAACAACTGTTCCTTCAATATTAACGCTCATGTCGTCATGCGCGTAAAGCATGTCGCCCATAAGAATTGTCACACTGTAAGTATCAGAAGGAAGATTTATTATGAATTCTTTTGATGCTGAATCATAAACAAGATCTCTTTCTAGCTTGCTGCCAACACCACGATCTATTGAACCGAAGGCTGCTGCTACCCAGCCATAACTTGAAGCAGTTGGATAAAGCGTTTTTTCAGTTACTCGCGTGTAGCCAGGCTGAATAGGTGAAGATTTTGTTCCAAAATCAAATTTTTTCACAGTTTCAGAAGTCGGATCGCTCTTGCACAAATAGGCAATTGTACCGCCTGTTGTTTTTACATCAGCATTTTTGTTAAATGGAATTGACGATGATGCGACTTCATTACCTGCCCCGTCAATAATTTTGAATGTTGCAGTATGACTTGGTACTGTAAATATGCTGCCGCTGATTGTCAAGAAATATGTGTCGACATTGACATTTTTTCCTCCGATTCTTTGTTCTTCACTGAAAGCAAATATCATGTTTTGCTGAGAATCACCATCAATCGCAACGGTTACTTTAGAAATTCCACTGCTGCCTGGATCGTAAGCAGAAGCAGAAACCGTTAGATCCTGACTTCCAAAAATATCTGGAGCAAACACTTCAAGGAATTGTGGAGAAACTGTATCAATTAAAATTTTGTTGCTTGAATCAGTTAACATTTGATTGTTGTTAATATCTTTTGCTTTACCAATTCGCAAAGTATATTCTCCATTGCCAGTTGAAGAATCAATGACAAATCTTCCATTCCATGTTCGAATGTCCGACCAGCCGTTTGTATAAGAAGGATTCGCATCTACAGCATAGCTCTTCATTCCCTTTGTCAATCTTACTTCAGGAATAATCGACACATCCATATCTTCATCAAAAGTTATTGTGAAAAGCAGAGTGCCTGCGTTTACAGGAGAAGAATCGCTGAGTGAAAATGTCTGAACTTTTGGTCTTGTGTGATCAGAAGGATTGAATGGAGAGAAAAGCCAGAAACCAAAGTCAACATTATCGCTAACAGCATCTCCAGTACCTCCTGAATTTGATGAATGAGTTGGACCTGTTGAAGAACCCCACCAGTTATATTTCGCATTAAGAGTTCCTGTACCACCATTGAAAATACCATGATCAAAATTTCCCATAATGTTGTTAAAGTTGGCGTTGCTACTAGCAGCATTAACCAACGCTCCAGTTAGGCGTATGCCGTATTGCCAGTTGGAAATGATGTTGTTAGTGATTGTAGCAACTATACTGCCTGTTGCACCTCCGACTCCGATACTGATACCATCTGCTGATGTTGGTGATGCGCTTATAAGCTGGTTATCATCTATTGTAACTGTAAGGGTCGCCCCAGGGCTAACACTCTGATAAGTGTTGGCGCCAATCGCCGCATTCTCGTCGTGATAGTAAGAGTCGTCCTTTGCATCGCTTACAGTATTGCCCGTAAACGAAGCTGTCCATGTCCCCGCTGCATTAGGCTCGGCATATATGCCTATTAGTCCAACTGTTCCTCCAGACACCGTGTTATCTTGCGCCACGCCATTGACATTTTTGAAAATGATCCCGATCTGACAGTCGGTTACAGTGTTGCCTATTGCTGTAGCGCTCTTGCCTGTCGGTGAAACGTAACTATAGAACATAATTCCCGCGGCCCACCATTGTTCCGGCTGATAGGCAAGGTTGCTAATTGTATTGTAATTCACCGTCCCGACAGCGTCCCTGCCGACATCAACGCCGTTCTGAACCTCGTCCCCGGAGAGTGTAGGACCTCGCCCAGTAATCGTGTTATGATGTATATTGACGGTGAGTGTATTTCCCTCGGCGTTTATGCCCTCCTTGTCGAAGTTTGTGATTGTCGAGCCTTTGATTTCCACAGAAACGATGTTGGTTGCGGCGGATAGGTACATGCCGAAGGCTCGATCGGGTGCCCACTTGCCTCCTCCGTCCACGTTGACGTTGTCAGTTGTGCCACTGGTCTCACGGTAAAAAATTCCAGTAAGATAATCGGCTCCTGCTGGTTTGGTGGTAACACTACTTTCATCGACTTTTAGATTTTTTATTGCAACAGCGCTACCATCAGGAACATTGGCCACGATAATACCAGCAATATTTTTTGTGTTAGGTGTACCATACCAGAACAAGCCATCAAACACTTGAGTCAGTTTGCTATCAGAAGAAGGTTTTATTATTGTGGTATCGCCAACACCTTCCAATGTCAAAGCTTTGTTGATAACAACTTGTTCATCATAAGTTCCAGCGCCAACAAAAATAGTTGCGCCAGGAGTAGCAGCATCTATTGCACCTTGTACGGAAGTGAAATCGCAACCAGAAGCACAAACAGTCAATGATTTTGGTTTTATTTCCAATCCTTCACTAACCCAATTCACATCTGCTCCTCCATTGTCACGAAATAAAATATTCAACTGTCCATCAGAAACTGTTATGTCAAATGATAAAATTTTTACTTCACCAGCAGCAGTATCAACATCACTTAAATCCCATGGGCCACCCTCAGCATCAACATACATATCGTCATGTGCGAACGCCCCTTTGTCACCTAGATAAACTGTTACTGTGTAATCGCCATTCGGCAAGTTAACATTAAACATTCTATCATCATTGTCATAAACAAAATCTCTTTCTAAATCTGTGTAAGCACCTCCTCTATCACCATCGTTATCAACAGCAGAAGACCATCCATAGCCAGGTACAAGAGCATACAAATCATCTTTATTTATTTCAATGAATCCTGCTTGAACTGGAGAACCAGAAGGCTGAAAATCAAATTTAAATTCAACAGCTAAAGCTTTTGGAAGAAAAAGAAGAAAAAATGTAGCAATTATTACAAATGATACAAGCAATAACGAACTTCTCACACTCAGGGACATAAACACAAACATAACTTGTTAAAAAAATTATTTATCCTTTTAAATATGAAATTTTTTTCTTTCAACGTGAAGTAGTAACAAAAACAGAAACGTTTATCTACTCATCGTCATGAAATAGAAAAATTTTTTATCAAAAATGCTGAACAATCTTAAATTCTTTCATTGTAATATTTCTATTGTCCAGAGTGTTGAAATGAAGAAATTAAGATTGGTAGAGAAATTAACAGACATTGCTGTAGCTTCTGTAGGTATGTTAGTAGTTATTTCTGTTATTGTAGCTGCGGCAAATCCTAATTATTCTATTACAATAACTTCTCCAACTGGCGGGAATGTTTTCAATCCAGTTCAAGTAAGTGGAACTGTTTCTTCAACAAATTTTGTAGGACAACTTTCACAACACAGCGTGCGAATCATTTGGGGCGATACTACAACTACTGATCTTACTCAAGATGGCACTCATTTGATTCTTACTCAAGGTATTGGCAAAACATTTACAGGAACTTTTACAACTAGCACTGATCTGGCGCATACTTATTCAACGACTGGGCAATATACAATTCAAGCTTTAATTTGTCATCAACAATGCACTGGAGCAGAAGGCGCTGAGGCTGTGGCAACTGTAACAGTTAATGTTGTTACTCCAACTTGTGATCTTACTATAACTGATGTAGGTGGCAATCCAAATCCAACTCCAAATTTTGGATTACTGAACCCAGGACAAATTTCGACAAGCGATCAAACAATTGTTTTACACAATAGCGGAAATATGGCAATAACTGACATAAGGATAAGTGGAACTGATTGGGATGTTAGTAGTTCATTTACTGCAGCTGCAACTCATTATTCCCGTTCTGCAAGTCAAGATTACGATACAGCAATGAGACCTATTCCAACAACTCCTTCGGATGAATCAATTGGCGAACCAACTCCACCATTTGGTTTAGCAGTTGGTGATAGTCAGAATATTTATTTCAAACTCGGAATTCCTGCAGGACAAGCTGCAAATACGTACTCACAGACGATAACTTTCACAGCAGGTTGTTAAAATGAAAAATAAAATAAAATTTTTTGTAATAACTGCAATTTGTTTAGCAATTATTCCTTCATTAGTTTTTGCGTTTGGAGAAGTTGCTGGCCCTGTTGTAATTCATGTTCCTCTTGGTGGAAGCAATACAAGCAGTTGGGGATTAGGACATAATGAAACTGTTAAAGTGAAATTGAGAGTTGAAGGGAATGCCAGTCAATACATCACGCTTCCGAGTGAAGTAACTTTACCACCAAGTGGAATCTACTGGGTTAATGTTACTGCAAAAATTCCTTCAAATTATAATTTGACACAAGGAACAAACATAACTGGTGTGATGTATGCTGTGCTTGAAGGAGCACCGGGCCAAGTTAAAATCAATTTGCAACTAATGAAAAACATTTATATTTTGGTCGAACAATCACAACCGTCCAATTCTCTAAGTGAACAAATAGGAAAATTTGTTACCGGTTTATTTGCCTTAGAACCAACTTCAGTAATTCCTGTAACAGCATTAGTTTTGATTATTTTCATTGCTTTGATTTACTTCATGAAAACAAGAAAGGGGGTGAATAAGTGAGAAAAATATTAGGAATGACATTAGCAGCAATAGTTTCTCTCATGGCAACAATTCCAATAGCAATGCCAGCAGTCACACCAACAGTACAAGCAACCGTCACAGTAGTACCGTTTTGTGACATCGGATTATCATCACAAACGATCGATTTCGGATCACCTGCATTAGGACAAACATCAGGAAATCAACCTATTACCTTTTCTATGCCTACAGGTAACAAACCAACAACACCATCTGTTTCAGGAGGTATATGGCACGGATTGGTTCCTGCAAACCAAATGCTAGTAGGACAAACAGGTTGGTCTAGTACAACTACTTTAGGCCAGTTAACAGGTAGTCCAGTATCTATCCAAGTTGCAGTATCACATGGGCAAAGTGCTATAGTCAACTTTAATGTAGCAATTCCAAATGGACAAACAGCAGATACATACACACAAACAATGATAATTACTGCGTGTGGTGAAGCTTAGAAAAATTTCCAGCTCTCTTAATTTTTTGTAGAGCTTTTGATATTTCCCTAAAGGGAGAAATAGGAAAATGAAAGAAAAAGTTAGAGAAAAGATTAGACTTAGTAAGAGTTGGGTGGCTTTATCGCTACCCACAATTCTCTTTATTTTGCTCAGCGTGAGCTATGTCGTTTCTTCTGACAATGCGCAGATTCAAGCAACAGTTTTCATCCGACCTGTAGCTCATCTTCAATGCATGCCTGATAGTCTAACAGTTGGAAGTAGTGTTGAGTGGATAAGTTGCTTTCTCGTTATCGACAATGCCGATGTGCATAATGTCGATATAAGCACTGTCAAACTTGGTATCTTACCTGTGAAACCAGGTTGTGAGTTAAATCCAGACTTGAATAATGTAAACATCATTGATAATCATAGAATGTTTGTAAGGTTCAGCAGAAGCATTGCAGATGCGAGCTGCTTCGGCCCTCCTGTGTCTGAAACTACTTTCACTCTTGTTCTCAATGGAAAAGTCAGCGGCTTTTCTTTCGCTCCCACCGACTCGTTGCTTTACATAAAGACTTGCCAAGATGCTCACGTCCACCAGCTTCAAGCAAACACAACTACGACTGGCGGGCAAATCAACACTTTGAGCGGCGAAAGTTTTGATCTTTCTAAATATTCTCCAAGAACATATTCACTCAATGGATACTTTGATTGCAGAAATAATCGTATAATTGGAGAAATGAAGTTCTTCACAACAGGAACTTTGCTTGAACAAAGAAAAATATTTAACACTCCTTTACCACATGTTTTCGACAAGAAAAGACCTGTCCAAGTGTCTGCAATTTTCACAACTCTTGATAATTGTTTTGCTGACTCGCCAACTCACTTCGAATGTACAGGAAAAGGACTGCTGTTTTTCGATAAAGAACAACCGTTTTCACGAGAAAGAATTGAGTTAGCTACATTAAGAGTTGAAGTGAGTGGAACCAAAGCAAAGATTCAAGGCGGAGATGTTTTTAACGATAAAATCGATGTAAGTGATTTAATTGTTTCAAAAATGTCTGTAAAATCAAGTCTTCCTAAGAAGTAAAAATTAAAAGAAATTTTACAGCAAATTAACTTTATACTTTATAACAAACTAACCAAACGCAATTTCTTCTTCAACTCGGTTATATTCCCACCGTTGCTTATCATTTCAGAAATTTGATTGATTGTTTTTAATTGTTTATCAGAAAAATCTTTTTCGCAAGTTATGTCCCACGCGTATTTCATCTTCGTTTGCTGCATCATTTTCTTCACATCTTGCTGAATTTTTTGAAAAAGTAAAAATAAAATTCCTCGGCTTTCGCGTCACTGGAAGGGCTTTTATTTTGTGATCGTTAGCCCGAAACGATCTTATCCGGGTGCTTATTCCTTTCTTTTTCTTAACTCTTACTTGTCTTGGAGGGTATATCCCACTTGTGAACGGCAAATCTGGACGTGAAGTCTACATACTGGATAGAAAAGAAAACATGTGAAAAACTGTCTGTAAATCAAGAATCATCGAGCTTAAAAGTTTTACTGTTTCTTTAATAATTGGTTGAAATGGTTGACATAAGTGTAGCAATTGGTGGAGGATCTGCACTTGAAGTACTGATACCAGTATGGTTCTACATATTCAGCGGTCTTGCGTATTTTGCTTCTTCTGCAATAAGCTTTGCAGTTAGCTATTTCGCTTTTCGTATCTACAAAACAAGCAACTCCAAGAAATTCTTGGCTCTGGGCATTATTTTTCTTGTTTTAGGTATTTCTTTTTTCGCTCTAACTCTCTCAAGCATCTACACGTACCTCTACGTGCCTTACTTCCGTGAAACTGCAAGAATTCCAGTTGGTATTTTTAATACAAACGCATTCAACTTTTACTATATTACTTCGCTTATTTCTTACTTGCTGCTTTTCATTACATACTTTCCAAAAGAAGCAAAAAAGAAATTGTATGTTTTGTACGTCCCTCTTTGGTTCATCAGCTCTGCTGACTTTCACACCGCTTCGTTGTTCTTACTGGCATTTGTTGTTAGCCGTGCAGCTTACAACTTTTACAAAACTCGTTCAACAAACACACTGCTTGTTTTGCTGGCATTCTCGCTCATGGCAGTATTCCACATCTTCATCTTCCTTCTTCCTTTTGACCTGACATTGTATCTGCTTTCGCATGCTCTCCTCGCTGCAGGATTCGTCAGCCTGCTTGTAATGCTTATCCGGGTGAACAGAAGTGGAAGATCAAGAAAATAATTTTCATTTTCGTGCAGGGAAAACTGCTGAAAAAACTGAACGGAGAACAAAGCTTACAATTTTCTCTGACATACTCAGGGTTCTGCAACGCAGCAACGGAAGTGCAAAGCCTACGCACATTCTTTACGGCGCAAATCTTTCACATACACGCATGAAGCAATACCTCGAAGAGATGTTGGCAAATGGTTTTATCGTGCGCACAAATGAAAAAGGAAAAACTGTTTACAAAATTACGAAAAGAGGACAAGAATTTTTGATGGAAGCGAAGAAGATAAAACAATTCTCTGAAGCTTTTGGAATTGAACTATAGACGAATTTTTTATCTAAACTTAAAATCAATCACATTCATGTTCGAAATTTTGAAAATATCATCAACTGAATTCTCTCCGGCTGAAAGGGTTGCTTTTCTACCAATTGTATCATCACCAGTTATTTCAAAAACAAAAACTTTTGGAAAACTTTTCCAAAAAGTAATGTCTTCATGCGAAGGTATGTAAGTATGAATGTAACCAGAACGAGCATAACAAAGTATGTGCGTCTCTTCGAAGATTGGACAGTCTGAAAAATGTTTCTTATCAAGATTGACATAAATTTCATTCCTCACAGGATAAGTCGTGCCATCGACAGTCAAAGTTCCTTGAAGATTCATCGTAATCGAGCCGCTAAAGCCTGCAGTGCTTCTTATCTTTCCCCATCCTGCATTGCTTGTCTGAGCGAAATTGTCAAAGTTCCATTCAATGTATGTATTGTCAATTCTCTTCTCGGTCGGCTCGTTTATCCATTCCGCATCTCCTCCCTGCAAACGAAAGCTCGCTCTCTTCTTTTCCGGAGTTGCAAAATAGTTGAACGAATATGAGTTTGTCTCAAGTTCGATCTTCACAACTTCCACTTTGCTATCATCAGCTCCGTTTTTGTATCCAGTGATCACTGCATTTCCGAATCCCAGAAGTCCGCCGCTGATTTCAAGCTTGTAGCTGTCGGTCTCTCCGCTCCATCTGTGGCCAGGTCTCTTTATGTTGAGGAAAAGTTTCGCACCGTTACAAATTATTCCATTTTCATTAAACTGCGAGCAAGTTACTTCTTCGTTGTTTCCGTTCTTTGTTTCTATCTGCACTTTGTTTTTCGGAAAATTTGACAGCGTGCCGATGTTTTTAGCATTGAAAAAGAGTTTGTATTTCCCGTCGACTATTTGCAGCTTGAACGATGAAATGGATTGTTCTTGAGTAAATTTCGAAAGATCGAACCAAGTTGGAGTATTGTCTGGAACTCCAGAGCCTTCGAAAGGAACAAATAAAGTAAAAGTTGTAGAAGGATTGAACCTTATCATTCTAACGTAATCGAAGTTTGAAGCAAGTGCTAATGCAGGAATTGCTAGTAAAAGAATCGAAATTACGAAAATAATTTTTCTTTTCTTCATTTTTACCAAAGAAAGTAATGTTGAAAAAAGATAAATAGTGAAAGCAAAATTTTTCTATTTTGTATTAAATTAATTTTACATTAAATTAGAAAAAAGAGTTACAAAAAGTTAGGAAAAAATTACTGACCGTAAAGTTTCTGCAATCCAGCAATGTCTGCTGGTTCCAAAGTTCTTTTTCCAATATCGCCCTCAGAGCTGTAACCAAACATTGTTACTTGCGAGCAAGGATTGTTATACACATCTCCTAGACCTAATCCATGACCTGTCTCGTGTGTTGCTATGTTTCGCCAATCCATAAATGTCGGATTAATTTTTGCGTCTCCCCAAACAAAATCAGAATCAAACATCACATCAAATTCAACTATTTGTTTGCTATATCTTGTAGCCCAAATTCTTGTTACTGCTATTACTCCTGATTGTGGATAGTTGCCATAGCTATATTCATTACTTCCATCTGGGAAGTCGTCAAAGTTGGCCGAGCTAATGGTATATACACCAAATAGGTTAGCTGATGTATGACTATCCCATTCTGTTGTTGCTGCTACGATTGCATTTGCATCTACATTTGGAGATATGACATAGCTTATTGGGAAACTAGCCCATTTAACTCCTAACAGCTTATAGCATGCTGCTGATGATGCCTTTGCTGGTTTACCTTCTATTTTTACTGTTCCATCTTTGTAATGAATAAATGTTATTTTGTCCAAAGGTTCTGTCTGCTTTGAACTAGCTGCAATTACTATTGGTGCCAATAGCATTGCTGCAATTACTAAAGTGAAAATGACTTTCTTCATTCAATCACTATTCTTAAGAGTAAATAATAGATATTTAAGTCTTTCGAAATTTGAAAAATCTTGGTGGGAGCACATTATTTTTTGATAGATGGCTGAATTACGGACATGACATTTTTCCGCAGTTTGCCCAGTTGATTGCCCACTGAAGAAGAAGCTTTCCATTATCGTTAATGTTCTTTATGTCAAATCTTCCTGTCCAGCCGATAAACATATACCTGCCGTGAGCTGGCTGGCCAGATCCTGATTCTGGAACGTAAAACATTGTGGAAAGATGTTGATCGATTCCTTTGTAGTTAATATGCGCAACGTCTGTCATAGGTGAAGAAAGAGGATTCTGTAATGAGGCCATTGATTTGCTTCTTAATATGACAGGAAGTGGTTGATTAAAATCAGAAATTATTGCGTCGTTGTTAACAAAACTTACATTTGTAGAAGATTTTCTTTTTGCAGATGCATCAGCAATGTAGCCGAACGAATAAGCAGCGTAAAGTTTGGTCGCGTCAACAATTTCTACAAAATCCTTGCCGCCGAACTTGTGAGCGTTGTATATATTAGAGCCGACTGGGATTTTGCATGCACGAGACGAAGCGCAAAGTATGACGTTATATGAATTCAAACTAGTTGTTAACCAATTCTTTTGTGACTTCGAAACAACTGAATAACCAATGCTTCTCAAAAACTTAATAATATCTACATCTGACTTTGAATTACATTTCTCGCTGCTGCAAATGAAAGCAATTTTTCCTTTCGGCGGATCGTTATTAGTCGTTCCACCAAACCAAGCATCTCCGTATTTCAGCCATTTCAAAGTGTTGTTAAATATCTTTCCTCCTTCAAGCGTCAGGCCAGTGAGCGATGTTTTTGGGAAAAGTCCTATGTAGGCATATCTCCCATGCGTAATTGTTTCTTTTACTTTGAAAATCAGAGAATTCAAATTGTCGCTTGAACTTGCAATAGATTTAGTTCCATCATTAATCTTCCCATTCTCAACGCCAGCAAAACTACTACCATAAGCAAATATTCCAGGACTTGATATTCCATTCGTTATGTAATCTTGACTGTACAACAGCTGAGGGTCTTTAACAACTTTTCCACTTGCAGTTGAAACATAATCAAATGAGTAAGCTGCTTTCGCTCCGCTCGAACTTGGAATTTCTAGGAAAGGCTTTCTATTTTCAAAATGCATGTTGTACAGAATTGAATTGAAGTCGAACTTGCATACACTAGATTCTGAGCAAGCAATTATGTCGTACTGATTAAGCTCATCTGCTGTCCAGCTCTTGTAACTCTTTCCCAAAACATCCCATCCTTTCCATCTAAACAAAACCCAAATATTCTTTTCTATTCCACTATCACACTCATCATTTTTGCAAAGAAGAGCGATGTTTCCTTCAGTCGGCGTCGGAAGTTTGTTCATAGCAAGACATGTTGAATCGTCAACGCAAAAAGATCCGTATCCACCTTCTCTTTTACAGCAATAATTCGTGCAAGTAGAAGTGTAAGCTAAATTGCCTTCATCACATGTATACATTCTATAAGTTCCGTTATAACATCCATTGTACCTCTTTGCAGCAGTGCAAGTTGAAATCGGAGGAGTAGAATTCCCCTGCCCTACAATGCCAATATAAACAGAAAGGGAAAGACCGTAAGACAGGCTGCCACATTGATAAATAACACTGAGTTTTCCTGAAATATCGTTTCCATCAATCCAAACTTTCAGCGGAAGAGTTCCGATTGTTTTTGGCGGAATTTTAACAGCAGGTGAAGATACGTAATCTTGAATTGCAAATTCTGGCTCGAGAGTAACAGTCAACACTCCATTGTTTGCATTATGAACTTTCAAGTTGTAAGTTACTTGCTGAACGTCGTTCGAATATTTAGAACCATTAACAATGAAATATCCTCCTCCAAAAGAACTTATAGGAGCGCCGCTTTCAGTCATCAATCCAGGATTACAACAATCACAAGCAGAAACTATTGAAGAAAAAATTACAAAACTGAAAATGAAAAATGCAGGAAATGTAAAAGAAATTATTATTTTTTTCGAAGTGAAATTTTCATAATTCATAAAATTCATTTTCTTATTTCAATTCGAACACATAAAAGTGTTTGTGCGTTTTTTTTCTATTCCATGAAAGAAATTTTACTTCTTCACTGCAGGAATTACCGAAATTTTACAAGAATTTTAAAGAGAAAGCCATCACTCATACTACTCTTTTCTTAGATAAATTTTCTTCAGAAGTTTGTAAGAAAAAGAAAAAAAAGAGGAAAGAAGTCAAATTTTTGTTTTTGTATTTTCTTCTTTCCGGTACTTAGACAGCTCTTGCGTAGATGAGTATCTGTCCTTGATCGAAAGTTCCTATACATGGTGTTGGGATGAATAATCTAAACCAACATTCTGCCCAGGAACCAACTGTCAAGAGTGAGAGCTCTTTAAAGTCAGTCAATAGTGGGTCTGCACCTTGGCAATCTTTTGCGAAGTCACAATCTCTTGTGTCGTCAGGATTGTCAACGTAATTCCACTCATTGCTGAAGAGCGATCCAATCTTACATCTGTACTCCATGTATGTATCTACATCGAGTATTTCGCTGTCAGGACACTTTGCTGGACTTGTACTTGAAACCAAGTCAGTTCCAGCCAACCAGGCATACAATAGAACTCCACCTTCAGCCTCATTTGTTACAATGAGGTGGTTGGTTGAGTAGACTGTTTGCCCGGATGATCCTGGCTCGAATGAGATTGGGTCACCGTCGCTAGTTGAAACGTCAACTAGAATCTCTGGGTTGAACCAGATGAAATCTAGAGCGCCTCTACCCTCGTCCATTCCATCTACGTCAGGAACGACTACTTCTACATCTGTTAATCCTGAATCGTCTGGAGCTGCTGTATAGATACACTGATAGAGCTTGTCAAATTCTGGATCGAATCCATCGTCAGTTCCAGCACTCTTTCCTGGAGGCTGGGCTTGTAGATCCGCTGAGACATCGTGTCCGTACCACTCAGCAAATGCTCCAGATCCGAGATACTTGTGTATCTTCAAATCGGCAGCTTGTGAAGTGATATCGTTACACAATACTGACTTGACACCACCATCAACTTCCATTACAACTGGATAGCCGATAGCGTCAACTCCGTTAGTGTGTCTTACTGCAACAAGCACACCTACTTGCTCACCTGTGAAGAGGTATTGGCCAAGTCTGTCACCAACTATCTTCACACATCCGAATTGTTCTCCGGAAGGTGGCATAGAACCTCCTGGCAATGCGTCAGAACCGGAGATTTTCCCTCCGCGAGCTGGATCACATATGTCCAAGACTTTCTTAATTAGGTATACTTGTGGATGTTCGTCTGTAGGTATGAAACCGTCATCGGTCCACCCTGCAAAGACGCTAGTAGAAGTTGTTAGCAATGCAACTAGGACTACTAAAGCACCGGATAAGATTATGTTTCGGGTGTTCATCTTATCACTTCATAGAAGTTCGCAGAAAAACTATTTATAGACATTACTTGTTACTCTCTAATGATGTTACTATAAACTATACACATTGTTCCTACTCCGGGGGAAGTTCTTTTCTATCATCTGAACGGCACGAAAATAGGAAATTTTTTACTTTTACATCACTTGTAACGCTTCTTGCGAGAAAAAGTATTTTGACTTGTTTATTTGACTAATTTCAGCTTGAACTTTGGTTCTATTAGCATGATGTTTTCATAATCTTCGTCTTCAGTGATTAATGACAGATCTCTGTTCATGCAAATACTTGCATTTAGAATGTCAATTGCACCAATTGGTTTGCCAATATCTCTGAGCTTCCAAGCAATGTCGAGTGCCGTTTTGAAATCTTCTTTGTTTGGAAAGAGAATTTTACAATATTTGTCAGCAGGAGGAAATTCAATTATGGAAAAGATTGTTGCAAGTCCTTCTTTTCCTTCAATTAAGACTGATGTATCAAGAATTTCGCTCGCTTCTTTTCCTTCTTTTTCATTTCCTTGTACCATCTTTTCCACTCAGACTTTGGTAATTTAGATATCTTTTCAATTCCTTTTCTTGTCTCTTCAGGCAATTCTTTCCAAAAATTTTCTCCTTCAACTTCAGCTATTTTCATTCTTATCGATTCCTTTGCCAATTCCTGGATGTTCTTGTATCCGTGAAGTTTGACGTATTTCTCAGCTTTCTTTCGCATCTCTTCTGGAAGTCTCAGATTGATTTGCGGTTTCATAGATACCAATTGGTATCATCTCTTTATAAGTTTTTGCCAATGATTGTTGATTAATCTTTCTTAACAAATCTTGCAGAAAAAGGGTTTATATGAATTTAGAACCACTTTTGGTGGTACGATAGGCTTAAATATAAGTAATACGGTATTACTTTTTATGAAAGTCAGAACAATAAAAGGCGTTGACGATGAAACTTGGAAAATTATGAAAGAGATGGCCAGACAGGAAAGGCTGAAGATGGGCTTGCTGCTGAAAGAAATGGCAAAGGAATACAAAGGGAAGCCATCGACAGTATGGAATAAAATTCTGAATGCAAAACCGATACTAACAGCAGATGAAGCCAGAGATATGGAGAAAATCGTATCAAAAATCAGGCATGAGCACGGTTTTAGAATATGAGCATCGTCCTTGACACTGACATTTTGATAGACTTGGAGAAAGGCCGCAGGCAGACCAAGTCAAAATTAGAAATTTTGTCAAAAAAATATCCAAGCCCGCCACACATTACATTCATTAATTTGTTCGAGTTCTTATTTGGAATAAAAGTTCAAAGTGAGAAGAAAAAGGTGCAATCATTGAATTTTGCAGAAAATTTTGGAGTGTTGCATACAACAGACGAAACTTCGAAGCTTTTGGCAGATTTAAAATTCAAATACGACAAAAAAGGAATTGTTTTATCTATGTCTGACCTTATCGTTGCGAGCCTAGTTATCGAAAACAAAATGATTCTTGTCACAAGGGACAGAGATTTTGAAAAAATTGAGGAATTGGAAAAAGAAATAATTGAACTTTAAGTGAATTTTTTATTTTATATGACATGATCTTAACGAGACCTTACAAGGACAGGCTTCTGATATTTCTGATATTCTTTCATGGCATTTTCCATCGGTTTTCTCGCAAGGGCCATATCCAGTCTAATCAGTTGCTTAACAACTTCGTTTTGTCGGTCTAACTGAAACATGGTAGCACGTCCAACTTGCCTTGTAACTTTTACAGCGCTGGACTTTTCGAGCTCCAGCCAGAATTTGAAAAATGTCACTCGACCCATACCAAGATTCTTCACAATCTCGTTCTTGGAGTAGTCAGAGAGAGGGTTGTCTAGGAAGAAATCTATGATTCGCAGTATCGGGCTCGCCCCGAGGTATTTCAATAGTAGAGTCTCGTTTGATTTGTATGTCATCAAGAATTCATTAGAATTGAAAGTATATAAAATTAAACTCTCAAAGTACCATAAGTGAACTCATGCTTTCTGACGAAGTTCAAAGTTCGTTCCGTTACTTTCCTCAATTCCTTTTCGCTTTTTTACTTTTCTTAGAATAAATAATCTTGCCAGTTAATTTTCCATTTTTTATTTGTGCATTTTATTTTCATTTTAATCGTGCATCATTTTGCACTATATTTTAGAACTTAGATTTTTTCTTCGCCCTCATAACTTCTACCAGTTTCTTCTGCATCTTTTCCATCTCGTTCTCCATACTGTGCATGCGATCGATCATCTCGCTCATCATGTGGGCCAGCATGACGTAGTTCTTCTCCATCTCAATCTGGGCGATTGACTTAGGAACAGCAGAACTTGTGACGATCTGCTTGATAACTTTGTCGCCGACATCAAGATGCTTCCTCTTTTTTCGAAGAAAAGATAGCTTCCTCATGTCTATAACTTGGTAGAATTAGGCTTAAAATGATTTTGATTTTTTTGTATGTGAAATAACTTTTGAAAATTTCCTAAAAAGATTATCTTGCGCACGGAGGATTGCCTGTAACGTAAGATGTGGCTGCTGCTTGTGTTGACTGTATCAATTGTTGTGTAAATAATCCTGAAGATTGTGAAGTTGTGGCTGCGCAATGCCTTGCGCCACAAGAGCCGACGATGCAACTATAAAGGCATTGCTGGTCAGGATTGAGGCATCGATTTTCATTATATTGATTTGTGTACGAACCGCATGTCAGCCCGCACTCTCTGCATTTTGTACAGCCGGCAGAAATGCTGCAGCGATTTATCAGACAGTTGTTACAATTGACATTGACATTTAACGAGTCTTGCTCTCCATTATCGTTGAAATCGCCGTCACCGTTAAGATCAACACATGCAACAACTTTCGGAGTGCCGAGTTCACGCAGAATCGCATGCTTTGAACGACACTCTCCGTTTTTAAGAATACAATAAGTAAGAGTCGTTCCATCGCAACTACCAAGCTTGAAGTAAACTCTTTTCTTGTCGCAGAAAGTTGTGAAGAGTTCAATTGACGCGCTGACATTGAACTTGACTTTCGGACATGCCTGCCCATCTCCCTCAAAAATATAACCTTCTTCAAAAATAATTTCTCCTTGGCAAACTTTCGGTATGCATTCTCCTGTATCGCTCTGGCAATAAGTTCCTGTAGGGCAAGTCTTAGCCTGCCTTCGCCCTGTGAATTCCAAACTGCTGCTTACAATATTTGCAACACACCCATCTTCTTCACAAACGCCTTCATAACATTCTTTCTTCACTTGCTCGCACAGCTTGCACGAATCGTCCGAACATGCAACCCATCTCTTCTCGCTAGTAGTCTTGCAACTGCTCAATTTGCTGCAGTCCTCTGTCCTGAAATTGCAAGAGCATGTGCTGCTTGGGCATGTTCCACCATAATACCTTATCGTTCCGATGCATTTGTTCGAACAGTCGCTGCTTGAGTCGCATTCCGCTCCGCAGTCCTCCGAACACACAGAAGTACAGCTTCCTGACGCGCAAGTGTAAGGATTGCATGGAATCGGATCAATGAACTGCCAGAAATTGCTGCAGCTTCCCAAACTGTTGCATCTCAACAACTGACCTGCCCTGTTGCATTCGTCAACACATGTACTTGCTCCGCTTCCGCAAGAAACTTCTGAAGAACAAACTCCGCCTGAGCATGACGTGTCGGCAGGGCAGAATGAAGTGTCTGTATAATCCAACTTGCTGCATTGGTTGTTGATGTTACATTCATACCTGTCAATCTTCACGTTGCATCCATTCCCGCAATAAGAACTTGATGACCCACAGTAGCCCGTCGTTGTGAAACTTCCATCAACACAATGCTTCCCTGAAGGGGCGTTCTCACAAACTTGCCTTGTGTCAGTCACATCGTACGTGCAACCTCCAGGTTCGCACCTATAATTTCTATACTCTTGATTATTGCATCTCCTACATGCGCCGTCACATGCAAAATTACTTATGTCATACCATCCATCTCCAGTGCAATCCTCAGTCTGATAATTGCAATAGCAGCCGCCACCATTGCACACTCCGTTGAAATATCTTCTATCTCCTACACATTTGTTCGGACAGTCGTCGTTCGAATCGCATTGAGCATTGCAAGAATCTTTCACACAAATATAGTTGAATGGATCTTGAGCGCATTGGCAGTTTGCATTGCAATTTCCTTTGTTATCGCGAGTGCCTGTCTTGTTTTCCTGACAATCGGAAGTTGTTTGCGGGCAGTAAGCATTGTTTGTCGTGCCTGGCAGTTCGCATACTTCGCCGTTGTTAAGAATTCCATCGCCACAGAAATGAGTTATTGTGGTTGTAGTAGTTGTGGTTGTTCGCGTAGTGGTGGTTGTTGTTAATTCACGAGGCTCGCGAGGTTCTCTCCCACAATCAGGACAAGGATCGAATGCAGAGACTAAACCAGAATAATGAATCACATATGCAGCTATTATTGAAAATATAAAAACTGAAAGTAGTAAAATTGCAAGCGGTTTTATTTCTCCTTTGTATTTTTTAATATTTTTTATCATCGAAATCAACTAATTGGATACTTTTGCAAAACATCGGTCCAACTTCTTACATCATTTTCCTGACCGGCAACTGTGAATGGTGGAGTGTATTTTGGATGGCGCAACGCTTCAATCCAGTGCCCATCTATAAAAGGTTCGTTTATTGCAGAAATTCCTCGTGGAAGATGACCCATTGTTATTGCTGTCGGTAAAGTTTCCAATTTGCCAGGATTGCGATATTCTTGATCTGGAAATCTAAAAGCTGCAATCCAGTGAGCATTGGTAGTGTCGTTTGGCGACGTGCCGAGCCAAGAAACTGCCTGATATTTTCCTCCCTTCTTGTTTGGGATTTCCTGCCATATGTGGTTGTAATCTCCTTTGTCCCAGCATTTGCTGATTGGATGAACTCCTTTTCCTCGAAAAACTTGACCATATCTTTTAGAATCGTCTCTAATTTGAACTATCCAATGCAAGTGAGTTGGATGACCATATGGAGTGATATTTTCTTGGCCATTGTCATCTCTTATCGTTCTCTTATTCTTTGTGTCGAAGAAGAATTCGATTGTATCCTTACAATTATAGACCCATCTTCTTGGAACAAAATCTAGAAGCACTTGATACTCAATCAGTGCGTTGACATCAGTCGGTGTGAAAATTTTCTGAAGAACATGAATTTTTGATTTATAAGGAGTATCCCTTCCATCAGAAGTTGTATATTTATCCCATTCTGTTGTAACCAACTTTGCGTCATCCATTCCTACATCGGCAAGTGAACTAAATTTTGGCTTTTTGAAGTCTAGTTTTAAAGAACTCTTAGAAGTTGAAATGCTAATTGGACCTGACCTAGAAATTTTTTGTTCTGGCAAACTTAATGTTTGGAAAGATTGAGGAGATTGTGGAGCCGCAGAGGCTTGTTTTAAACCAGCTGAAAAAAGCGCAACTTCTGCTACACCAACCCCTGCAAGTTTTAAAAAATCTCTTCTTGTACTTTTCCCTGACATCTTCATCCAAACTCATTTTCATTTTTTCCTCTTTTTTTCTTCACCGAATATGTTGACAATAACTTCAAGGTCTATTTTCGCCCCGCATGTCGGGCAATTGATCTCATGAAGCTGTTCAAATTGTCTTTTTTTCATCGGCATCAATTCACATCGCTCTGAAATTTTTCTAAATAGTTTTCCAACTATCTAATAAGAAATTAGTCGTAACACATTCATAACAATTGTCTTGTTACTTGACGATGATATGTTCATTGTTTGTAAAATTTTTTACTATTTGATAGAAACTTTCATTATCATTTTAATATCGCGTAGAAACTTTCAAACACAAAATATTCACAAAATATTTTCAGAAAATAATTTTAAAATCAATTTGTTGCCATTTAAAATTGTTCGAGAATTGTTCAGGAATTATTCGAGAATTATTCTATCATTCGAGAATCACTCACTTCCATCAATAAGTTCCTCGACCATTCCGCACTTCGGGCATATGAATTCCATCTGCTGTTTTACCAATTCAACACTGCAATCGTTGCAAATATGGCTGGCACTCAGACCGTTTTGATTTCCGTTGTTGCCGCTGGTGTTTTTTCTGCTTGCGCGTATGTTTATTGTCGCTCTGAATTTCATTTCAATCTGCATAAAAGGAAATTATTTAAGGATTAATACCTTTCGATTTATGCTTTCTCGACCAAATGTTTCTCAGAGAGTGTTTTCAGAGAGCGAAGAGAAGATAAAAAAAGAATG
>Ga0315289_10003416_pt1 | contig 24075 bp, 20 predicted proteins | sample YL17G11_40_MG_FD_203452 | JGI IMG/M metagenome (GOLD analysis project Ga0315289, IMG submission 203452) | Sediment microbial communities from Yellowstone Lake, YNP, Wyoming, USA - YL17G11_40 | ecosystem: Environmental > Aquatic > Freshwater > Lake > Sediment | place: USA: Wyoming | collected...
TTTGCAGTATTCTCTCGCACCGTAATATTTGACCAACCTTTTTCAGGCATAACACACCATATACAAAACCAGAATAAAAATTTTGACAGGTCAATTGACTGGTCAAGAGATACAACGGCAATGGACTCCCTAAAGTCCCAGTCTTTCGGTAATAGGCACCTCAAGCAAATCAATAACACCCCTTGTCTGTCGAGTGACCTCACCCAAACGAAGCTGACCATTCACTTCAACCACACAAACCTTAGACAGATATGTAAGGATATCCTGAACGCTAAACTGCTTCAATACCTTCTTCCGTTTCAAATGATCCAAGACCTGACTGTAAAGATGGAGGCTTACGAAAAGGATGAAAAAATACCCTTGCATGCTTTCCCGTGATCGCATCCAGGTCACATCTGCCCCTAACGTATTCTGCAAAGCATCAAATGCGTATTCTACATCACGTCTCTCCTTGTACAGCCCATAGACATCCTGAGCTGTTAACCCCGCATCCGTTAGGACCGCCAGAGTACCAAAGCTATGCTTGAGTTGCTCATATTGACTACGTGTTGCCTTCCCATCCTCAACACGAATAAGATACGCTGATTCTTCATCATCTGCCAAAGACTTATCCAGGTAATGATAAATGATCCTATTCTCCCACTTCGCAGTGCGCCACCATTGTATGTGTTTGCGATAGGAAAAAAAGTCTTTATAACGGGTATGAGGGACACATTGAACAATAGGCAGATCACGCCGTAACGCCATAGCGTAATGAATATCAGCATCCTCCAAAATCCTTACATTTTCTGGACTCCAAAACCCTTTGTCAATCACCGCAATCACATCCTGCAGATCAGACTCCCACACCGCGTTAGCAAGACACTGAGCACTGTGAGCAGCACCAGGAAGAAGCTTGAGGAAACCAGGTCGATGAGTTGTAGTACCCCACATCATAAGAATCCCCAGCTGAGGACGCCAGACATCATCCCCATTGTGACCATACTCAAGCCAAGGGATATTCTGACTTTCACTAAAAAGATGACTCAGGTCGATAGCCATATGTTTCTCATCATGTGCCATACGCGCAAAGAAATCACGCTGAGCAGCCCACTGCAACCCCACTCGAGGCAGGAGACGACTAAGACTATTTTTATTAAGCGCAGCTTGAGGCCAGATCTCCTTTGAAAGGCTGGTTTCATGGCGAAGACGCATTCGAGAGAATGGTTCCCGATAGCAGAGTTTTATTGTTGCAGCAGCTAAGATACTTTGCCAATCATCTGGAAAGACCTCTTCGAGTGGTTTAGCCACAGTCTTAAGGAAACGTTCGAGGAATACTAGGTGACCTGCTTCTAACACACCCCCTAGCTGTGGTGCACATTTATGACGAGGTGGAAGAATTCCATCAGGTGTGATCTTACCCAGATACTCCAGTGTCTTCTTCTGAGCACGTTTCTTTGTAGGATCCCAAGCAGAGGTGACACGACTCGCATAGTAATTGGAACCCCGTTTCTCTATAGCTATTCCCTTGGTCTTGTGTTTGGTGACCCATTGAGGCATCTTACTCATATTACCAATATTGGTAATATGATTGCTGGGATATAAATGTTTCAGTTTCAATGGCCGTCCAGATAGAAATTTCTTGACTTATAATTTGGGATATCTACCTATTACCAAAAACTTAGGACTTTAGGGAGTCTCCTAAGTTTTTTAGATAAATTATTTATAATAGTTACCGAAAAATGAAGGATTCCCTCCTGTTCGAAGATTTTCATATAAACTATTTATATTAAAACGTCCTTTATAGAAATAGCAAACATGTTTGGGGGGAACCTTAGGATCCTAATCAGGGAGAATGCCTGGGAGGCGTTCTACCCAAAAAAAAAAGAATTAGAAAATAAAAAACAGGAGACGAAAGATATGAACACAAAAACCAAAAAAATAAAAGCTGGTGCTTTCGCAGTAGCCATGCTGTTTTTAGCCATGGCTGCTGCAACGACTATAAAAGCTGACCCACCGTTTGTACCATCTGGGGTTATTGGACGATCTCAACAACAAGTACATCCAGTTCCACCAACTCCACCGAGCTATCAGGTGATATGGGACGCAGAATATCCAGATGGTTTAATTCCGATGGATTCGGTAGCAGATCGAAATAATGATGTCATCATTGGTGGGATAAGTCAAATGGGTAGCGGATTGGTTGTAAAATATAGTGGTCCGACAGGTGATGTAATATGGTCAAATGATGTTACAGATGAAGTAAATGCATTATGGACTCCAGAACATGAAGATCAAAACCCATACCATGCAGATCTCCATACTATTCGAAATCTCATGATCGACATGAACAATCAACGATTTGGATTTGATACCAGCGACCTTCAAATCTTCGTTGGAGGTGTTGATGTCGATTCAAATAATGATGTTGTTGTTGTTGCAACCGCAACCGATGTCAGTCAAGATGATTTGCCTCAAGATGTCATTGTCGCTAAATATAATTCTGAGGACGGAGCATTGATATGGGATAAATTTATCACGTTTTACACGTACGATTTTAGTATGGGAATCACCGTTGATAAAAATGACAATGTTATTGTCGCAGGGGCAAGCGGTGGTGTCGAATTAAGAGAAGGACATCTTATTCCTCTGATGGAAGGTTGGATGTACAAACTCGCTGGAAGTGACGGCCACATGCTTCATACGGATCATATATTCGGAATAGCTCAACCATTACCATACTACTTCGATGTAGATTCTGATTCGCAAAACAATTACTTTGCTACAGGTCCAGCACTGATTATTGACTGGAGCGACTTTCCACATAATCTTAATATGACACAAACATCGATACTTAACAAATATAACGCAGCTCTTCATTTAGTAAATACTCAGTTATGGCCAGTTGATCCCTATACATTTATTCTAACGGTCTGTGTTGATTCAAGTGATTACGTCTACGTTGGCGGATGGATAATTACGAATGGATGGAGTAGAGAGTACATCGTAAAATTCAATAATAATATCGACACTGTTCTCTGGACGATACCGAATGAATACTATTTCGAAAAAGGAACGATAATGAAGTTGGCTAATATCAGTAATGTAAAAATCGTTGCAGCAGCACAATTAACGGACTATGACGGATACATGACAACAGAGATATTTAGGGCAAGCAATGGAAGACATTATTTTAGAATAAACGAAGGTAAAGATTTTATTCAGGACACTTATGCGATGACGGTAGCAGTTGATCGTGCCAATGACATTACCACATCAGCAATGAAATTCCCACCTGAAACTGGTGACTGGTATACAATGAAATACCATGTACGAGACGGATCACCACAAATGGAGATGCAAATCGATATAATATAGAATGAACTGACCATCTCAAACATGATGAAAACACAAGGGGATTACCGTATGAAAAAGCTTATCTTCATCTCGCTAGTCCTCTTTCTTTTTCTTTTTCCATGCGTAAGCGCTAGCACGGTGGACTATCGAAGAGATCCCCCGCATTGGGGAATTATCCTCTCCCAAAAATATACGCTTCTCAACCTCTCTACAAATTATACTGAATTTTGGATAGTTGATGGGAATGGAACCATCGTGAAAAGAGTTAAAGCACCATATATCGACACATCGTTATACTATGATGTGATTGGTTTTGGTCATCGCACGATACGAGTAGAAACAGATGGTAATGGCACCTACTATTATTTTGATAAACAAAATTTAATAGTAGATTATAACAGAACAATACAAAAAAGCGTACATTGGGATTATTACGACTACATTCAGCTATTTGACTCTTATAATTTTAGAATTATCTTAGGTAGAATTATGATTCCTCTTCATCGTCTTCATGTACATGGATACGATCCTTGTGGGAGTGATTTTTTTCCGATCAGTTGGAATATGACAGTGCATGTCTTCATTGATGATAAGCTTGTCTGGAATGACACAGCACAGTGGGAACATTCATGAGAAAAGAAAGATATAAATAACAAAGAAAGATAAATAATAATAAGAAAGGTGAAAGAAATGAAGGCAACATCGGTAACATTAATCCAATTGGAAGCCATTACAACGGCTCTTCTCTTTCTTGCTCTCTGCGTTCCTCAGACCGAGGCAGTATGTCAAGGTGATACTGTTAATAGTGCTTCAAGTGGAAAAATTATCTATGTTGATTGTAAAAATACTGAAGGACCTTGGGATGGTTCCTTTGAGCATCCTTTTAAATTGATTCAACAGGGGATTGATGCAGCATCTGATGGTGATACAGTGCATGTGTGTTGGGGAGTGTACATAGATGCTTATCCTCAAAATAGACCATATATCAACAAGTCAATTAATTTTATTGGTGAAGAACCTACTATAGATCATATTGGAACAGAAATAATGATAAAATATCATTTTGACTGGTTGATAAAAGTCCTTGCAGATTATGTAAATGTGAGTGGATTTTTTTTCTGGACAGTTGGTCCTAATTTACAAATTAAAATGCTGATTCAAGCATCAAATTGTTCAATTCATAACAATGTTTTTTTAGATGAAGGTTTTATTCTTACGGAACAAAATATTGTGGTCATCGACGGACAGTATAATACCATTACCCAAAACCGAATTGGAGGTTCAATCGATGTACAGAATGATTCGAAAGGAATTCATCTCATACGATCTCATCACAACGTCATTTCGGATAATTTATTCTGGGGAGGATGGTTCTATGGTATCTTCCTTGAGAATTCAGATAATAACCTAATCGTGAATAATACCTTTATTTCTAATCACGGAGCGTTTCTTAACTCATACGGCATTGTTCTTGATTCCTCCTCGCAGAATACGATCTCCCGAAACAGCATTGATAGTTTTCATTGGATGGTTCTGACGAAATCCTCTGACAATCAAATTACGATGAATTATTTTAATAATTCTTGGCGTAGAAATAGAAAAGTAGAGTTCTCTGATTGTAAGAACACGTGGGATCAGAACTACTGGGGGAGACCTCGGCTTTTGCCGAAGATTATCATTGGTGAAAAAACAGTGAATGGAAAAAAGATCATTGCGTTTCAGGTAGATCGACATCCTGCAAAGACTCCGAATATGATATCATAAGTGAACACGCAACTAACCCACAGAGATTTTCTCTGTTTTACTCCAGTCCGTTTCTCCTGTTTTCCGACAAACATAAGAATAAATTGAGGTTTTTCGTATTTTGGCGCATTTTCTTGGAGATGGGCTTTATGTTATTCAGGGGAATTACTAGTATTGAGGCTAGAAAACATGAATGTCTTAAACCTCCTTGGATCGATTCCAACTGGTACTACAATGGGAGTTATTCTTTGCGTCGTTATTTATGCTATTGGCATAGGGATATCCAGTATGGTTGCATGGCATTCTTTAAACCATAGAACTGGAGAAAAGAAAGAGGAATCGCTGAAACTATGTTGAGGAGGTATAGTGATTGGTAAAGTCAGGAAGTAATACATATTATATCGTATTTTTTAAAGGCATTGATTTCGCCAATATGCTTTAGAGGCTGTGTAGTTTTTTATATTCCTTTATTTTCTGTTGTATTTTCAGAAACGATTCTAATTTTTCATTGAATTCTTCTCTTAATGTATAAGAATTTTCAATATACCTGCTGAGAATATTTTTTGGTGATGCATTGAAGGCTTTTGCACAATGTTCAGCGCTTCGTAATGCAAAACTGATGCCGTCACCAGATCTGGGGCTTATCCATCCTGCAGCTTCCCCAATAAGGAATATGTTATCTCTTCCTAAACATAACTCGTTTAGAGATTGAGGTATATGGACGAGAAACCCATTTCGATACTGACAGTTGATTGTAATCTTTAAATATTTTTCAACCAGGTCTCGTGCTAGTTCTAATTTACCAATATCAATGGTTTCTCCATAGTCGTAGTGATAGGGGAGACCAACGATAGTGAACTTTCCTTTTGGCATAACCCAAATAAAATGGTCGATAAACGCTTTTGAGTAAAACAGACGTAAACAGTCGACTTTTTGGTCTGCAGTTCCATAGTCCTGAACCGCTAAATATTTATTAGATACGGGGAACTTTAATTCCTTTCTGACTCTAGAAAGAACACCATCAGCACCAATCAAATAGGAGCACGATATCTCAATTTCTTTCTTATGCTCGAAATCATATAATTGAAGACTGATTTTTTGATGAGTTCTAGTAATTTTTTTCAGACCAGTCTCCCCTGCAATATCTACTTTGTTTTTTATAAGGGTGAACATCCAGCGATTGAATTGATTCCTGTTTATATTATAGACAACTCCACCGTCTTTTTCGATTGCTTTATCCAAGTTTACATAGATTTTCTTTAATTTTTTCGGTTGGGAAAAAGCATACGAGGGAATGGTGAAATGATGATCGGCTAAGAAATCGATAGATTCTTCGGTCAATAAACCACCACAAATCTTCGAAGCAGGTAACTTTTGCCGATCAATCAACAGGACACGATAATCACTGTTTAAACATTTGAGGAAAGTGCATCCAGCAGGTCCTGCTCCTACTATAACGATATCGTATTTCTTTTCCATAACCCACAGTAGTGTAGATATCACGTTTATGTTATATAAGAGTAATCTGATGGAACAAATGTGAATTTTTTTTCATCACTTCACTTCGATATGAGACAACGAGGACACCAAATATATCATATTTATAAAAAACCTTAAATAATAGAAAAACGTCTTTATCAATGTGAAAAAATAATGGGGCGGTCTGATTTCTTCTGGAATGAATTCGTTTACGGTGGGCACTTGGGTTCAATAGGAGCTTCCGCTATAGTATTAACTACAATGGTTCTACTTAAAATTCCTGTCAGGTGGGAATTTGTTCTTTTAGCATACCTTATTACACAATGTCTCTATAATTACAACCATATCAAAGAATTAAATATTGATAGTCTGTCAAATTCACCAAGGGTAACCCATCTAAAAAGCTACGGTGGGTTTCTTGCATTTATTCCTGGTTTATATGGATCGATGTTTTTTGCATTATTAATATATTTTGGAAACAAAACTAGTATCTTATTTGGAGGCCTTATATTAGTTCTTGGTTTATTTTTTACAATAAAAGGAAAAAAACTATCAAAATTAATTCCTGGTTTTAAATCATTTTATACTGCTTTAACATGGAGTCTGATGGTGATATTTACCGCAATTTATTGCTCATATCCAACTGATTTATCAGTTTTACTTTTTTTTATTTTCGTCTTTTTACGAATTCTGATAAATGTTAGCTTTTCTGATATCAAAGATTTAGAAACAGATCGAAAAGAAGGGCTTATCACTCTTGTGATGATATTCAAGGACAAACAGCAATCATTAAATTTTCTCCATATTCTTAATGTTCTTTCTTTTACACCTCTTCTGTTGGGTGTATTTTTTGGTGTGCTAAACACATACGTATTATTTTTATTATTATCTTTTATTATCAGTTTTTATTACATACAAAAAGCGAAAAGCAAAGACGCCGATATAACCTCATTAACATCAATTCTTGCGGATGGAGAATTGTATTACTGGCCATTCTTTATATTTATCGGACTTCTTTTATTGGGATATTAATACCATATGACATACTGCAATACAATTTCAAATGAATGAAGAAATGGCCAGTAACATTAGTATGTTTCTATACTTTTATTGTTAATGTCAAATACGATCCGACATCGATATCGAAATTATTGAAATCCACTTTTTTTTCGAAAATACTAGAAACAAAACCAGACATAATACCTCTAATAATAATAAATTTCGATTGTTCAGAAAATGTCGTCCACGGATAGTATTTTAAAACAATATGCAACATTCCCGAGCTGGATACAGATATATCTCCAAAACCAAGTGCTGGAAAGAAATCCATGATAAATTTTTTATAATCAGCATGTCCATATATTTTTTGTAATAAGCTACCATATTCAAAACACGCATCGAAAAGAACTTTTTCCCCTCCGTTTAATTTTGAAATTTCTTGTTCAAGTATATATAAAATATGAGATTCGCTGCCTAAAAATCTATTACCTTTATATGAAAGAATTCCTGATCTAAAATCAAAAAAATTAGCGTCGATAAGAGTTCTAAGCGAATTTTGTGCATATGTTGTCTGTCGTACTTCGTTTAATGTTTTATAGCTCTTTTCAAATTTTAAATCTAGTAAGTTTGTTTCACAGAAAAAATTATTAGTCCTTTCTTTGATTTTTTCTGGAGAAGCGCAAAGAACATAACAATTTTGTTTTCCTCTTCCTTCACATTCAAGTTGGGTTCCTTCTAATGATTTATCCTGCATTAAATATGCCCAAGTTCCAGCACATCCACCATCGGTCATAATGAAACCATAACCATTATGCCGACAGATGACATAATCCTGAAATGAAATAGTAAATATTTTCTGATCAATATCTATTTCGTGTTTCGCTTGTTTCGCAAAAACTCCTTCACAATACCGTACAAATAAATATGCAAAATCAGCAACAGCTTTTTTTGAATGGTCTTTTATCGTTGGAAAATCTGATAATGATGCATATAAATAAGCAAATTTTTTCCCTGCGGAATACAACGTTTTTTTTCCCTGTTCACCATAATGTTGAATAATTAAATTCTCAATTAATTCAAAGAGTTTTTCTGCAAAAAAGACATCTCTTAAATAGGTTTTTTGTGAAGGTCCACTAAAAGAAGTAATGACGAAACCTGGTTTATCTATGATCTCTTGTTGTGGAATGATGATATTTTTAATCCACCATGTTACAATCCTATCTTTTACCGGCATATTCGAGCAACTCGTCCGGTATCAAAGTAATACCATCTTTTGTAAACTCGAAATCGTATGGAATACCATCAATTTTAGTTTGTCGCATTTTAATTACTTGAAGCGTTCTACTCAGTGTTTCTCCAAGCATTTCTGCCTTTAAGCCAATCAAACAATCTGCCCTGTATTCACATATATTTTCCTTGGTATCTTCAGGTTTTTCCTCACCTTTATGAGAAGTGAAAAAAGATGTAATCCCTTCTTTTTTCAGAGTATCCATAAGAAGAATCGCATTTATTCGACGTAGTTCTTGCCACGTAATTGGTTGAAAACCTTTCTCAGCAGTGTTTAACAGAAGTGATGATGAAATTGGCATTTGGGAATATGAGGTAAGGCTATCAACTGCTGAAATATCGTAATGATTTTTCTGAAGGAATCGATGGAGGTCTCTTATTTGTTCAAGCTCAAGAAGTTCTGGTGAATTTAATGCAACGATGTAAAGATACCCTTCTTGTTCCATTTTTTCGAAATCCCAACCGAACTGTTGAGCCTGACTAATAACATCTTTTCGAGGCTGTTCTACACTGATATAGATGCCCTTCATATGATTACGAAGAATGTTATTGGCAATAATATGCATTAACAAGATCGATTTTCCACACCCAGGTTTTCCAGTTATGAGTACAGTGCTTTCTTTTGGCACTCCACCTTCCATCTTTTCATCAAGACCTACAACCCATGTTTTTATACGGTCTACATTGCCCTTATTCATCCGCATATTTGTTATATCATCCATTTTTCCATCTCTCCTTTTTTTTATACCACCTACCTGTGTGATAAATCTCTAAGGTGATTATATAGTTATCGAGATCAATCGAGAAAGAACAATTGGAAAATCGATAAAAAATAAAACTTTTTTATATCTGAATTCTGTTTTGTTACACGATCATATTTGCACTCGTGATCATGATCTATGTTCCTTGTATTGAAACGATTGCAGCATTGATACGAGAAACAGGGTGGAAAAACGCCGCTCTTATCACCTTCTCAGAAATTGGATTGGCGGTTCTTCTCGGTGGTATCACATTTCGAGTACTCAGTTTGTTCATGTAACTATAATTATTGTGGTACAATTTGCTGGTAAATTCAAGTTCCCTTCCCGACAGGAGTTTTATGTCAATTGAGACCAAATTCCTCAGTAGGTATGAGATTTAAACTTCGAGTCGGTATCCCTTCCCCTACATTATTATTCACGTTAGTGAACGAAAGAATAACTAAGGCAGAGATAGAGACAGCAACGAAGGTGAGTTTTAAAGAAAGACCAAAACACATTTCCTTATACGACCTCTTGAGCAATGAGAAACTGCACTCACATGATTCTACATCATTCCTCCCCACAACGCTTAAGACGAATCATTCATCATATTTTTTTAGGGTGTGAGCCGTGTTCGATCACGCGGGAATAAGATACATTCACGAATATTCGTAATGTCAAGCAGTTCCATTAAGAATCGTTCGATACCAAACCCAAACCCACCATGCGGCGGCATCCCATACCGGAACGCCTGCAGATACCCAGAAAAATCCTTCGGGTCAAGACCTTTTGCCTGTAACCGTTCCGTAAGCAGCGCAACATCATGGACCCGCTGACTCCCGGACGACACCTCTACACCCTTGCATTCCAGATCAAAACCCCGGCAATGTTTCTCGCCATCTGGCATCGTATAAAACGGTTTTGACTCCAAGGGATACTTGGTGATGAAATAGAACTCCTTGCCGTCCTCCTTCATAATCTCCCAAAGGATCTTCTCATCCTCAGTGCTGAGATCCTGCCCCCAGGAAAGAGACGAGCCTTTTTTTTGTACTTTTTTTAGGACATCATCGTAGACGAGTCGCGGAAACGGCAGCTTCGGAACAGAAATCGTTTTTTTGAGCACCTCAAGAGCCTGTGTGCATTCACCAGCGCGTTTCCACATCACATGCACCAGATGCTCAAGGATCTTCATGACATCCTCTTCACTTTGGATAAACGCCATCTCCACATCAATTGCTGTCGACTCATTCAGATGCCTGCGGGTATTATGTTCTTCCGCCCGGAAATACCAGGCGATCTCATACACCCGGTCAAACCCTGTCGCCATCAAACTCTGCTTATACAATTGAGGAGACTGGGCCAGAAACGCTTCTTTTTCAAAATACCGCAGGCGAAACATATCGGTTCCACCCTCGGAAGAACTCCCGATGATCTTGGGGGTATGCACCTCGAGAAAACCTTGCGAGCGAAGATAGTCATCCGCAGCACCAAGGACTTCGTTGCGTATCATAAAGATCGCTTGATGTTCAGGTTTACGTAAATCAAGAACCCGGTTATCCAATCTAGTGTCAAAATCTGATTCGACCTTATCGACTACACCTAAGGGCAACGGTGTTCCTGCTAAAGAAAGAACCTGGACTGACTCTGGCAGAATCTCATACCCATTTCTCACCTTTTCATTTTCTTTACATAGCCCGGTAACAGAAATCACGGACTCCCGTGGTAATGAAATGAGTTGTTCAAAGAGTGCAGGTGTTTTTTTCTTCAGAATCGTCAACTGCAGCGTTCCCTTCAAATCACGTAAAATAAGAAACGCAATCGAACCAAGATTTCTGATATCCTCCACCCACCCAGCAACAGTGACTAGGGAATTATACTGCTTTTTTGAGATTTCTTTTGAGTAATGACTTCGATACATATGACACACCGTAAGTACTACAAGGAATTTAGTCTTTTTGAAAGAAAGGACATCACCTGGTCCAGGTTTTTGGGGTTGTTCCATGTGTTCATAAGGTTCTCTAGCTCTTTTCGTTTCCTCTTTTTTAATTGACCAACCCAGTATGCAATCCTGGGAAGCGCCCTGGTCACGTTATCCACAATCGTTATCGTCGCAGTCCGTGCTGTGCGAGACAACGGATTAAGATCAATCGCAATCACGGTTTTGCCCATATCCCGCAGCGCTTGACAGCGATCACCATCTTCAAGGGGAACCAAGACAACGTCAGCTGAAAAAATACCTGCTGCATCACATAATGCGCGATCGTGATCAAGCCCGGGAATTGTTGCGCCAGGATGCAGGCCGTACACTGTTTTCGCCCCGTTTTTTCGAAGCACCAAAGCAACCTTCTTCATCCGCTCTGACGTCCGATGAAACAGATTCACCTCAAGTTTAGCAGGAATACATTGCGATAAGCGAACGCATTCCTCGGCGCTCAGAGCAGCAACATTACCATTTACGGAAATCACTGGATTTGACGCACACAACAAGGCAGCAGCTGCAACTTTTTCCGCAGCATCAGCTTGAGGGATCGTCTCTTCACCAAGCATATAGTCAAAGGCTTCCCCGCGACCATGCGCAATCAAACCGGTTTCATGAACAACACCTGCGTTCATCGCCGCTGAAATCCGCTCACGCGTAACAAGAGAAAGGTAACGTGGATGACTCTTTGGTATCTTTTTCATTCTACCATACTAAACAACCAATGTGTCTTTTTAAAAGTTAGGAAGAAAAAAGTAGTTCCGAAAGTAGGATATGGAGAACATTGGAATAGACAAAAATAGCGCCAGAGAGTAAATCTTCAGTCAATTCACACGATAAAATGATGGATTTACAGAGTAAAAATACGATTAAAAAGTAAAGCATGTTACCCTTTCATTGATTTTACTTATCTGTATTTCTTAAAAAACAAGATCATTAGAAGGATTGACTCTATACATATTATTAAGAGTAGGAGAAATTGTAGATCAGTTTGATTCTTTTTATTTTCATTGTCTCCTCTCTGATCAATGCCAACCTGTCCATGCATTATTACATTTCTTAAATCCCATACTGCCTTTGCCTGTTCTATAGCAATCAAAGATTCTTGAATAGAAAGCCCAGCGGTTGCAGTAGCACTACTTTCGTTTTCATTTTCTTTAGCTTCGTTTAGATGGATTTTTGCTAGCTCAATGGTGCTCTCTGTAAAAGGTGCATCGATATCATCACTGTTATATAACGAATTCATAGAGAGTTCTCCGAAATCCAAGTATTTGTCGCACACCGTTAGTATATCAGATGATTCACTATGAATTTGAGATCTATGAACATAATATTCTGCTAATGCGTTGGATGAAGCTGCTTGAATTATAGCGACGTAAAAGAGTTCATTAGAAAAAAAATCCTTAGATTGATTTAAAATGGAGTTCGGGTAACCGAGATACTGTTTATAGCCCATGTTTTGATAGAAAGTAATGGTGGATGAAGCATGATCAATCCATTGAGAAGCTACCTGTTTTACCGTTATTGATATATTTGATGTATATATCACCGTTGCATTGGTGTTCCTTTCATTCGCTACGGAGATGAAGCCTTTTGCCTTGTGTAGTGAAGTATCTGCGAAAAGAAGTGCTGCTATACTTGAATTATAGTCCTCATTGATATAGTAGCTATTTGCTTTTGAAAGGTAATCAGTCGCATCAATTATTTCTCGACCGACAAGATCATGCCATTCTAATGACGAGAGCGTTTTTGGTAAAATTGCATTTCTTAAGAATGTAATATCTGATAAATTTTTTTGAACGACGGAAAGCAATTCTTTTGCAACATTTCTACTTCCCATCATCCCCATCTGTTGTGTAAGATTTAGAAACATTAAGGTCCTGTAGCATCCCACTAGCAGATTATATGAATTCATTGGATAGCTGCTTGAATTATTTAACGCTTGATTGAAGGCATCGAACCCTGGAAGGCTTTTATTTTCATAAGTTACCGAAAAAGGATAGAGCTGTAGTTCTGTTTGAAATAATTTTTGATATGGATTTTCAGTCCCATATGCATTGGTAGATAATCCAAATGGGATAATCAAGAGTAAAAAAATAAGCCAAAATGTTATGATTTTATTGATTTTTTCCATCCAATCTTGACCTCGAGATTAATATTTTTTAATTTGTTTTCATATTTTATTATGTATACGTATTAAGATGGTTTACGAGGTAATTCTCCAGAGAAATACCTTTTTTTATAAAAACGCAATATTAGTAGATCAATTATAATTATGATGATAAGTATGATAAAAAGAGGTAGCCCAGTATTAAGCATATGATTAGTCAAATAACTAAAATAAATGAAAATTGCTGTTGCAATACAAAGGATTATAATTCCAATTGAAAGTCTTCTTTTAAACTTTTCATAGGTAGGCGCTACTGGAGAATTTTCAAATTTAATCATATTATTTTCACCTCTGGTTATTGTTAATAGTGATTCAGAGTAATTAAAGAATTAGATAAGGAACATAATCATGTTCCTCTTTTTATAACGTTTGAGATATTTGTTGCTCTGAAATTACTTCGCTGGGTATGGATAAACCTGGTTTTAGTGGTGTGCAAAACCCATTTGCATAGTAACACCCATGGGGTTCTATTACTAGATTATAGGTAGGAACATGTTCGTAGACTTTAACAATCGATGTAATAGAGTTCGAGCCGCTCGTTTTTAGGAGAACATCACCACTTTTTAGGTTCCCGGCATTTTTACTTGAATAATCACTCATAAGCAACGGATGATTCGGTGTTACCTTAAGTTTGTTGTTAATCACTAAATAGTAATCTCCCATCTCTTCAGGAGTGTGGTGGTATATCTTTGTTACTGTGGCAGATACGGTTGTTCGTTTGGTAACATCAAATGATATTACTTTGTCACCTAAACATACATCTTCGATATTTTTTAATGATCCATCAGCCATCGTGACTTGTGTTCCTGCTACAAAGCAGGGAGCAACATAACATGTTATGTAGCAAGCAAGGACAACGCCGATATCGACAGAACAAATTAAAGCAGCTGCTATACAGGCAGGATTCAATGGGTTTGGAAAAGAAAGACAAAGTGAACATGCGGTAATACATGCTTCTGTGATATATCCACCAAGCGCCAGTTCCATACAAAGAACAAAACAAGCCCATGGACCACCCATTGGCATTTCAGCTACATATGATAAATCATATAATGTGATGCCGCTAATTTCATTATAAGCCGTTGCTAGATTTATTTTTCCTTCGTTTCCAGGGAGATCATAAATCGCACCAGACGTGATTAATTCATCCCATGTAATTGATTGTTTTTCATTAACCGATTTAGTAGATCCGCAATCACAGGCTTTATTGATCGGAATTGAAATAATTGTGGCTGTTGATAGGAGAACGGTTGTTATTACCAGCGTTAAAACCTTATTTTTATTTTTTCCATTCATATTTTTTCTCCCCCAAGTCTAGCTTGACTATGTCAAGCCTATGTACATATTTAGCATTTGTCATATTTATCATTTTCGATATTTTTTCTTTTTTCATTTCTTTTCGACCTCATCTACATATTTTTATTTTTATTATTACCCAGACTAAATTTTCTAATCATTTGTTTTTATTGTACCTTATTTGATATAAATAGTTTATGTAAAAATCTTCGAACAGGAGTGGACAGGAGGGAAAAATCATAAAAAAAAACATCGATGTTTTACTTTTTTATTATTAGTTTTAGAAGGGAGGAAAGAGGCGCAATAGGATAAAGAGGAGGGGATGAAAAACCTAAAGAAACCCGCTTGAAACCCATATTGCGACCTCCCAATTATTATGTATTGGATATCCTTTTTTAAATACTTTATTTGAAAATCTTCGAACAGAAGAGTCTATACCAAAATAGAGATGGTCGATAGAAAAATTTTTAACCAATTTTTCTCATATAAAATCATGTTCATAAGGATGGTTCTCTCCCTAAGGATTCTGATTTTTTCTCATTTTTTTACATTCGGAGGTACTGGAAAAAAAGAAATAAAACAAGAGTCGGTTCTCATTAACCATACATACTAGGCTGTGGAATCTGGCTAGCCCCGGAAACAATCGGTTTTGCCTGTTTATGGAACTTTTGCAGCTGTTTTTCTATCCGCTCTGCCTCCTCATACAGGGGGCCAACATTAATTTCAACGCCAATGATCAACCCGATCACATTAATCGCAGAGGCAGCAGCCCGGGCGTCAGGGTAATTCGGATGCGCTTCAGCAAGAATCGAGATCACATCAACCTTTTCATGCACACCCTTGTTCAGCAACACACCTGAAACACCAGCAATGATACCGTTTTTAAATTGCGGGATATTTTTTGCCTGCAGTATAGCCCGAGCGTTTTCCGTCGACCCGATCGCATAGGCATCAACAATCATCTCATCTTCTGATGACTTACCCTCAACGACCATGCCTTCAGGGGAAATTAAAAGTTTACAGCCTTTCTTTTTCACCCAGGTCATAATAGAATCAGATAACGAATTAATCAAGTTGGGTTTTGGTTTAAACTCAGAGACAAACACCGCGATCTTCTGACCGTTGGGAAGCGCCCCCCCATAGATACGCACAGGAGACAGAGGTTCACCAGTATGGACAACAGAGAGCGTAGGAAACTGTGAAGAATCCATAGCTCCGATTTGTTTTAAACCCAATGCATCAATGAGGTAATTTGCAACGATGGTGCTCACTAAACCTATCGAAGGAAACCCTGCAATAACAGTCCCACTTGTAAGAATGACTTCTTCGAAATCAACGATTTGAACGTCTTCCAACTGCACCACCACGTAATACAACCGTAATCATTCCTGGCATTTAAAACTAATTGGTAGAAACAGGGTAAAGCTGTTAGCCTTTCACGACACCCAACGGTAAAAGTTTTGCAACCTTAAGTGAGATTCCCGCGCCATGAGTGATGTTCACCACTTGGCTAACATTCTTGTACGCATCAGGTGCTTCCTCGGCCATGACTTTCCAGCTGGCTGGATGAACGTAGATACCTTTCTTTTTTAAGTCTTTACTTATCTGTTCCCCGCGATATCTGTGGACCGCCGCGGTTCTGGACATAATCCTGCCAGCACCATGGCACGTGGATCCAAATGTTTCTTCTGAATTTTTCGTCCCATGAAGGAGATAACTTTCTGTCCCCATATCCCCTGGGATTAAGACAGGTTGGCCGACATCCCGATACTTCAGAGGAACTTCTCGTTTCCCAGGACCAAAGGAACGGGTGGCACCCTTCCGGTGAACATAAACGTTGGTTTTCTTGCCATCAACCTCATGCTCCTCAAGTTTCGCTATGTTATGACAGACGTCATAGACGATACCCATATCAAGATCCTCAGCACGCTGACCAAGCACTTTTTCAAATGACTCTCGGACCCAATGTACAATCATTTGTCTGTTGCACCAGGCGAAGTTTGCAGCACACGCCATCGCTTGTAAATAATCCTGCCCTTCTTTTGAGTGTATTGGAGCACAAGCAAGCTGTCGGTCCGGAAGCCAGATATTATATTTCTTCACCGCCTGTTCAAGCACCCGGAGATGATCAGTGCATACCTGATGGCCAAACCCGCGAGAACCGGTATGAATCATGACCATAATCTGGCCTTCATGCTGGATGCCGTAGGTTTTTGCTGCAGCAGGATCATAGATTTCAGCGACCTTCTGTATCTCTAAGAAATGATTCCCAGCACCAAGGGATCCAAGCTGCGGGGCACCGCGTTGCTTTGCGTCGTTGGAAACTGTAGAGATATCAGCGGTATGCAAACACCCGTTTTCCTCCAGATATTCAACATCTTCTTTCCAACCGTATCCATTATCAACAGCCCATTTCGCCCCAAGTTTTAAGACTTCATCAAGTTGTTTTCGACTTAAATGAACCTTGGCTTTCGAACCAAGACCAGAGGGAATATTGATAAACATTTCATCAATGAGACGTTGAATCTTCTGAAAATCAAGATCAGAGCAATGAAGGTTAGTTCGAATGAGTCGAACACCACAATTCGAAACAATGAAATTATTTGCGACGAAATTATGATGGTGGTCCTCAACGTTAAAATCGTAGACAAACCGCTGAGGTTCGGTAAGTTTCTTGGTTTCTATCGCATCCCATACGAGTCCTGAGCGCTTCAACCCTTGTGTGACTTGTCGTACAAACGTCGTAAAAGGAGGAAAACCAGAGGCAATTCTGGGGGATGTCTTTCTTTTCTCATATAAGGATCGTTCGATGAATCGACGGTTGATATGGGTTGAGGTGAGACGCTCATAAATACGAACTCGTGGAATTCCTGAGTTTTTCATCTGTTGTGCAATGACTGCTGTTACTCTTCGTTTCTCCAACACCCTCTCTTTTATTAACAGGTAGTGAGCAGCCATATTTGCTAAATATCGGCGTTTTGCATTGTATTCAAAACCAATACTTGTCCAGAGGCGAAGTAGATTTTCTGGTGTTGAATGTATCATTAGTCGTAACCGATAGGAAACGATTCCATGTGCATTGACAAATTCTTTTCGCTCCCTGATGAGAGAAGATGATACATCGAAACCGTTCAATAGATGTTGAATTTGTTTGAGAAATCGACATGCATTTTTTTTATATGTAGCTTGCTTGTTCATCGAAAGCACCGGTGCATAGAAGTTATACCCATGGTGCGTTATCGTCGACGGAGAAGAGAGTTCAGCACCGAAAAACGACGCCAAAAAGAGACGTTGTTGCCATCGCTCGAGCTGGAAGATCCACCGAGGGAGAAGATAGGGTTGAGACGATTTATTTCCTAAAGGAACACCTAGGCCGTATAAGAGAAGAGCAAGGCTCGAAGCAGTGGTTTTTACACTATGTTCAATGTGACTGAATTTCACGGTTTTGTATATGGTTGGGATGGCATGCGTTCGTTGTCGTGAATACACACGCGATGGTGTGAAACCAATTTTTAGGATATCCTCTCGAATCGCTTGTAAATCCTCAGGTTGGCCATAGAACCAGATGGTGCCTTTGTTACCGGTAAAGTAGAGAGTGCCATCTCCAAAGACATATCCCATGACCTTGAGTAAATAGGGGAGTTTTTCGTTATCAATTTTCAGAGGAAGCAACCCACGTTTTTTGAGCTCCAATATTGAGGCAGATTTGTTTTTATCGAGGGGGAGTTTCAAAAGGTCTTCTTCAGTAATAATTATATGAGCTGATGGTTGTTGGTAATCAACGCCTATAAACGGATACACAGCAACATATTTCCCTTTCTGAATATCTTTAAGCCGGATCATTCCAGAAGGTGTATAAAACGGATGATCTTCGGTAGCACAAATTTTTTTTCCGCTCTCCGTTGTTACCCTGTAGATTTTTTTCTTGGTTTGAAATGCCATGAACGCACGGACTGGGGTGTCAATGATCTGTTCTCCGAAATTTGCACATTTTATCTGCTCTCTTGTCCAGGTGTCTTCACACTCTTTGATTTTTCTGGTATAACCATGTTCGTGAAGGATCATTGCGTCTCCTGAGAGACAGTTGATATCAAAACCAACTCCACCTGGAGAAACAACCCCTTCTTCTGCATCGGTTGCGGCAACACCTCCAATCGGGAACCCATACCCCCAATGAATATCAGGCATCGCCAGTGATTTTCCAACGATACCTGGAAGCATGGTGACATTGGCTGCCTGCTCTGGGGCGTTGTCCATGCGAATAGACGTAATCATATCATTGTCTGCATAAATCACCGCAGAGGTCTTCATATGAAGATTCTTCTGCTCGCCCTGGTAACTCTGAGGGATCTCATAGCGGTATTCTTTGATTTTCTGTAATGGTCCGTTCCATTTCATAATAGGCTCTCAATGTACGAATGGGAAAAAGGATTTATAAACGCTGTTAAACGTCATTATTTTTTCTTTTTTAGATATGGGACCCTGGTTTTTTTATTGACTGCGATGTGGTACCCGTCCGGGAGTTGAGTAGGAGTACCTTTATCAGGTTTTTCTTTGCTGAAGAAATAAACCGTGGTTTTCTTCCCACCAGCTCTTCTGGTCTCTCGTTTATACAGGGTGTAGGAATCATAGGTACACGAAAGCGGTGGGGCATCAGATATCTCGTCACCATGATACGTTTCCCACTCCTTGGTATCCTCAGGTTCTTTTTTTTGTTTGTTTACCCTGATTTTTTGCTTGGTAGGGACGAACTCAGGTTCAGGTGGTGGCATTGTTTTTTGTTGTACTTCTTGTTTTATTTTCTTAGCGAGTTTTCGTTTAATCCCCTGGATCTGAACAAGGTCATCGATCGTCGCATCCCGTAGGTTCTCTAAGGAGAAATACCCGTTTTTATACAAGAGTTCAGCGGTTTTAGCATCGATGCTTTCAATACCCGGATACGCGGAGAAATCAACGTTTACCTGTGGTTGTTCATGATCAGTACTCATGCCTGGTTTAACGGTTTTCTCTTCAACGGTTGGCTCTGGTATTTGCTGTTGTTGTGCTATTCGTTTTGCTTCTCGCTCTTTTTCCCGCGTCTCAAGCTTTATTTTTTTTAGTCCTAATTTTTTTTGTCGACGTGCTTCTTTTTCTTTTTGTTTTGCTGCTTTTTTTTCTGCTCGTTCTTGTTTCCTTGTAAGCTTTGGTGATTTGAGGAGGTCTGCTGGCTGAAATTCCATGGGGGTGTTTGCTGGTTTTTCTTGTATAGGAAGCGGTTCCCCTTCCATCGGTTTTATCACGGGTTCAGGAGTCATATGGGAGTTGATCGGTTCAAACTCAGGGACATTGTTTACCGGAGGTTCTTCATGATGAGCCTGTTGTAGAGATGGCTCTGGAGTTTTCGGTTCATCGACAGGTTGCCATTGTGGGAGATCCTGGTCAAGAACTGGGGGTTCTGTGCGGCTGGAAGTCATCTCGGTTTCCTGTGGTTTTTTAGGGGAGACTTCTAAAAACTCAGGGAGGATAACATCTACCCGTTCAACCTCATACAGCTCTTCATTGGCAAAGAAAGAAATGGGCGATGTTAGTGATGGTGCTGGTAGGAGTGTCGATATAACTTGAAACTCCGGAAGTGTCTTCATGGAAAGTGGAATAATTGATGCTTTTTGATGGACCGTGATTCGTGGTTCTAATGAATCATAGTTACGTAAAAAAAAATCAGATCGTTGGTGTTTTGACGGCTCGCTTGTCAATCGTTTGCGGATAGCATCAAGGTCTTTGTCATCGGTAGCGATCATTTTTATTATCGCAGGGTCTGCCGGGTTGTCTAAAATCTTCCGTAGTTTTGTAATATCATCTACTTTAGATTTTTTATCTCGCACCATAATACCCAAAGAGTATACGTTTCCTCATATATTAATAAATTTCCTTCTTATGGAGCTGCTTTTCACCAGGTTTTATCTGAGGGGGTCTATTAAAAAGGTTATTAAACAACCACCCTATTCGTCTCTTTTTGATAGGAATGAACTTCAAACACAGGGACATTATCTCCATTAAAGATTTTTCTAAAGAGGAAATCGAGTATATTCTTGAATATGCGAAGCGCATGATCCCTTATGCAAATGCGGAGAAACACACCGCGCATTTACAGGAACGAATCCTGGCAACCCTGTTTTTTGAGCCAAGTACACGCACCAGGTTGAGCTTTGAAAGCGCGATGCACCGTCTCGGGGGTAGAGTCATAGGTTTTGCAGACCCCAGCGGGACTTCACTAAAAAAAGGTGAAAGTCTTGCTGATACGATTCGTATGGCTGATGCGTATAGTGACGCGATTGTGATCCGCCATCCGCAGGAGGGAGCAGCACGGCTTGCTGCAGAGTTTTCAGAGGTCCCGGTCCTCAACGCAGGTGATGGTGCCGGTCAGCATCCGACCCAATGCCTTCTCGACTTGTTTACCATTATGACGGAGAAAAAGAAAATCAAGGGAAATAATGTGGTGTTGCTTGGTGATCTGAAATACGGCAGGACCGTGCATTCCCTGGCGTATGCGTTATCTTTGTTTAAAGCAGATTTAACCTTGGTGTCTCCTGAGACGTTAAAGATGCCAAAGGAAGTCATCAATGAATGTAAAGAATTTGGGGTGGAGCCTGTTAGCACCTCAAACCTTGAGAAAGCAATCAAAGAAGCAGATGTGTTGTATGTGACCCGTATTCAAAAGGAGCGGTTCCCTGATGCAGAAGAATATAGTCGTGTCGTCGGGAGCTACAGCGTGAACAAAGCCTTGCTTGAGCAGGCTAAAGAGGATTTGATCGTGATGCATCCGCTACCACGGGTGATTGAAATAGACCCTGACGTGGATAATACGCCACACGCGTTGTATTTTAAACAAGCGTTCAACGGAGTTCCAGTGAGAATGGCACTGCTCTCCCTTATCCTTGGAGGGAAAAAACTATGAAAGAACTCAAGGTCACGCCGATCAAAGACGGAACAGTAATTGACCATATTACGCCAGGACATGCCTTAAAGGTGTTGCATGTGCTTAAAATCCCTGAGTCAACCTCCTCAATCGTCAGTATTCTCATGAATGTGAACGGGAAAAAAGGGAAAAAAGACATCGTGAAAATCGAGAACCGGGAACTTGACCCCAAAGAACTGGATAAGATTGCCTTGATTGCCCCGAAAGCAACCATCAACATCATCAGAGAGTATGAAGTAGTCAAAAAACACACCGTGGAGCTCCCAAACGAGGTTGTAGGGATTGCGAAATGCTCAAACCCAACATGTATTTCTAATGCTCATGAGCCGGTTCAAAGCAGGTTTCATGTGGTCACCAAAGACCCACTGCGTATCAAATGTTACTACTGTGATCGGGAACCAGAAGATATCGCAGATAGGATCATTTAGTCTTCTTTCGTATTTTTTCTAGGAGCTCTTTTGCCCGGTCAAGTTTTACTTTTCCTTCACTCACCATCATGTCTGCAATTCTGTCAATTTCATCTCCCTGCGCACCAGCCATGACCGCGATGTTTTTTGCATGAAGCCCCATATGGCCTTTTTGAATACCGACGGTTGAGAGTGCAAAGAGTGCTGCAAAGTTCTGAGCAAGACCTAGAGAAGCTGCAACCTCTGAAAGTTCTTTAGCAGTGGTGATACCAAGTATTTTTCTGCAGAGCTTTGCCTTGGGGTGCATGTTTACTGCGCCACCCACGACGCCAACCGCCAGGGGTAATTCGATTTCACCAACCAGGTTGCCATGCTCGTCTTTATGATAGGAGGTGAGTGATGTATAGCGACCATCCCGTGATGCGTACGCATGAGCCCCTGCCTCTATTGCGCGGAAATCATTGCCGGTTGCGAGAATTAAGGCATCGATACCGTTCATGATGCCTTTGTTATGGGTTGCTGCCCTGTAAGGGTCGATAGTTGCAAGGGTGTAGGATTCAAGGAATGCATCAACTACAGATTCTCCCCCCATTTTTTCCTTATCAAACACCGCAGTTGCTTTTACCAGTCGTCGGTCTGCTAGATTAGAAAGAATCTTGAGTCTGATTTTCCCGCCAGTGATCTCTTCAAGCATCGGGGCAAGGGCTTCACACATGGTATTGACCGCGTTTGCGCCCATGGCATCACGCACGTCAACAATAAGATGCGTAACAATCATATCCCCTAAAGGGCTATGAAGGATTCGCACCTCTAAATCCTTAGCACCCCCACCCAGGTCTATGAGGATTTTATCCTGCGCGTTTGCAAGGCTGAGAAGATTATCTTTATGGTTCAGTATTTCTTTGGCTGCACGGACCACATCATTCACATGTAACAATTGGAGTTGACCTATCATAAGTGGTTCTGAACAGGTGGTGGTAAACCCGCCTTTGATACGAGCGATTTTCGCTCCGTTACTTGCGGCGGCAACAACACTGGATTCCTCCGTAGCCATGGGGATCAGATAGTCTTTGCCGTTGATAAGAAAGTTCACTGCCACGCCAAGGGGGATTTCAAATGTTCCAATCACATTTTCGATCATGCGATCAGCAGTTGCCAGGTCCAAGGCTGAAGAAAATACGCTTGAGTCACCAGCGGTTAAAGTTGCGAAATCCGAAACAAATTCCCGTCTTTTTTCTATCGGTAGTTTATAAAACCCTGAAACAACAGACGTTTTTTTTATAATTGACATAATTCGTATGCCTCCTCGTTGAATAGTTTAGAAAACAGTTTGTTGTTTTTATAATTGTTTATTTTTAAAGTGGAGTTCCCATCGATTAAAAATCGTTTCCCCCTCATAAAGTATCTTCGTGATTCGATGATAGGGAATGGTTGCATTTGAGGTTTCAAGAAACGACCGTTCAATAGAAACAATATCAGCGCCAGTCACTTTTTTTGTGTTGTTTGGTGCGCCTCGATGCAGATACCAGAGCTCTATTTTTTCTATATTTTTGGTCCAGAGCCTGTCCGAGTAATACCTAAATCACGATAAATATCGCTATCTATATCAGGAGACAACAGATACACATCTCTTAGGTGAAGAGATGAGTAAAACATATCGTTTTTATGACCCTGAACAAATACTA
>Ga0315289_10003417_pt1 | contig 24073 bp, 3 predicted proteins | sample YL17G11_40_MG_FD_203452 | JGI IMG/M metagenome (GOLD analysis project Ga0315289, IMG submission 203452) | Sediment microbial communities from Yellowstone Lake, YNP, Wyoming, USA - YL17G11_40 | ecosystem: Environmental > Aquatic > Freshwater > Lake > Sediment | place: USA: Wyoming | collected...
ACCAGTTGTTCCTTGATTACCAATAATACCTTGGATTCCTTGTATCCCTTGAGAACCAGTTGAACCAGTGGTTCCTTGGCTACCTTGAGAACCTGTATTACCAGTTATACCTTGCACACCCTGAGCACCTGTTAAACCCTGTGTTCCAGTTATACCTTGAGAACCAACAAGTCCTTGCACACCTTGAAGTCCTTGACTTCCAGTAGATCCTTGACTTCCTGTTGTACCAATAGTGCCCTGACTACCTGTTGTACCTTGGGAACCTGTTGAACCAGTGGTTCCTTGAGATCCTGTATTACCTGTAGAACCCTGAGATCCTGTATTTCCTATAATACCCTGTATGCCTTGAATTCCTTGTGTACCTTGACTACCTGTAGCACCAGTATTACCAATGATTCCCTGTGTACCCTGAACTCCTTGAACTCCTTGAGATCCATTTAATCCTGTAGCACCTTGAGTACCAATAGCACCTTGACTACCAGTAGATCCTGTAGCACCTTGGCTACCTGTTAATCCTGTACTTCCTTGTGCACCTGTAGTTCCTTGTGATCCAGTTGTTCCTATTGCACCTTGTGAACCTACACTACCCTGAGATCCAGTAATACCCTGAATTCCCTGTATACCAATAGATCCTTGTAATCCTTGCACACCTTGTATGCCTTGTACACCTTGAGACCCTGTAGCTCCAGTTGTCCCTTGACTTCCTGTAATTCCCTGACTACCAGTAGAACCTGTACTACCCTGACTACCTGTATTACCCTGTATTCCTATTAATCCTTGTACTCCTTGTGTTCCTTGGCTACCAGTTGTACCTTGAGCTCCAGTTGGAGACGAGGTAATAATGAGTAACATTTGCTGGTTATTAGGAAAAGAGTATGTTGATGTAACTAAAGTAACTCCATAAGTCCAATATGTTGTATTATCAGTCTTACTAGTAATTGTCCATTGCTGATAATTTGTATGTAAAGATTGATCCTGTAATGTTACAACACTTCCAATTCCAATATTTGATAAAAATAAGTCTAAGTTAGATCCAGCTTGATCTAGTTCACTTACACTAATAGATGTTGCAGATGCTTGTGTTGCATTGTTCCATATAATATGACCTGATCCTGGATCCCCAGTTGTTATAGTAGTTTTTGCTTGGTAGTTAAAAAATGCATTAGAATTTCCTGCAACTCCTTGAGTTCCTGTTGTTCCTTGTGCTCCATTTAAGCCTGAAGTACCTTGTATACCCTGAGTTCCTTGACTTCCATTTGTACCAGAAGTACCTTGTGAACCTGTATTTCCTGTGGTTCCTTGTGATCCAATATTGCCTGTTATACCTTGAACTCCTTGAATACCAACAATACCCTGTATACCTTGTATGCCTGTTGTACCCTGTGAACCAGTTGTTCCCTGAGAACCAGTAGTTCCTTGAATACCTGTTAACCCCTGAATACCTTGAGATCCTGTAAAACCTTGTGATCCTGTATTTCCAGTAGTACCCTGACTACCTACAGCTCCTTGTGAACCTGTACTACCAGTAGATCCTTGTGAACCTGTGTTACCTATAGTTCCTTGAACACCTTGTAGACCAGTTGCACCTTGTACACCTTGTAAACCAGTAGTTCCTTGTATTCCTTGTAAACCTGTTGTCCCTTGTGAACCTACAATTCCTTGTACTCCTTGACTACCCTGTGATCCTGTATTTCCAGTACTGCCTTGTACACCTACAGCACCTTGGCTTCCAGTTGAACCAGTTGATCCCTGACTTCCTGTATTACCTGTTGCTCCCTGAACTCCTGTATCACCTATAATCCCTTGTATACCTTGCAGTCCTATTAATCCTTGAATACCAGTTTCTCCTTGTGATCCAGTTAAACCCTGTGTACCTTGAGCACCTTGATTTCCTATAATTCCTTGAGTTCCTTGTGAACCATTTATTCCCTGAACTCCTTGAACACCCTGTATTCCTGCAAGTCCTTGACTACCTGTATTACCAGTTGAACCTTGTGGACCAGTTGTACCTTGAGTTCCTTGACTACCCATTGCACCTTGTGATCCAGTGTTTCCTGTAAGTCCTTGTAAACCAACAGTTCCCTGAGATCCTGTAGAACCTGTTGTACCTTGAGCACCTATAGAACCAGTAGTACCTTGAGATCCTTGAATACCTGTTACACCTTGAGCACCTATTGTGCCTTGTGCACCTATTAATCCTTGAATACCTATTAATCCTTGAGATCCTTGAACACCAGTTTCTCCTTGTACTCCTTGCACTCCTTGTGGACCTTGTGATCCTAACACTATATTACATATAGCAAGATCAATTTTTTGTAATGCTGTTTGAACAGTGTCATTTGTAACAATGTTTGTACATATTAAATTTTGTGCTTCATAAAAAACACAATTAGAATTTAATAAAATAGGGCAGGGAGTTGCTGAACAAGTTACATCCATAATAATAATAAAATAATATGTTATAGATTAATTAATGCTTTCCAATCTGCAGCTCCTAAACCTATAGATTTAGCATAATAAAGAGTGGGAACAGCTGTATTTACATATAACTGTCCTATATATACAGCACTTATAGTGGGAGGTAGTATTCCTGTTTTAGGAACTAAGTTGTTATTAATTTTTCCTAATATAACATCTAATGATTCCAAAGGGGAAACATCTATATTTGTTAAATATATATCATCATATATAACACAAACAGCATTAGTGTATATAGCACAAGTTGGACAAATTGCAGCAGTTCTCATAATATTGTAAAATTAAGTTATTTAAATGTATTGACAATGGATGTGAATTAAAATTTAGCTATAATATAGCTATACTATTTAATAAATCCTGATCGAGATTGTATTTTAATACCAAGATCTTTAGCTAATTCTGGAGCAAATAATGGTAGATATTGTACAAGTTGATTTGATACAGGGAACTGTTTCATTAAATACTTTATAGGTGTTGCACTTTCCACCCATTCATCATTCTGTAACACAAGTCCAAATATTTCTAACATAAAGTTTTCAACAACCTTTCCAAAGTTATTTAATAGTCCTGCAGAAGGAAATAGTCCTCTAGATACAAGTTGTAATAGATTTGCAGGATTGTAGAAATATGCAATCTCATCTTTAAGTTTATCAACAGTTCTCAACATAAACTTATATTGATTTTTAACTGCTGGATCTTCATCATCATCAGGAGCATTAGCTTTAAGTGCAAGAAAAAGACCAATCATTACTAAGAAGAACATTGTATCACGAAGTTGACTTTTAACATTTCTTCTTACAAGATCCATAAACTCAGACTCAGTCATATCAAGAACTTTTCCTGTTTCTCTCTCATAGTCTGCTTTTTTCTTTTCCCACATCTCTCTCATGTATTCAACACCCTTTTCATTTCCTATAAGTGTGTTTCTCAATCTTTTTACACTCTTAATAAGATCTAAAGAAAGCATACCATATACAGTTCTCATTCTACCCCACTCATAAGCATCTGATGCAGAATTATATTTAAGACCTCCCACTCTCACATCTACAAGTCTAGGGATCCAGCGTTTAAACATCATGAATGAATTTCCATAGATGTTCATATCTATAAGTCTTCTGCTATCATCTGTCATATTACCAAGAGCATCCTTAGTTAATTGTTGTACTTTTCTTCTAAGAACAATAACACTTTCACTTCTTCTGTCAACACCTGGTATAACAAACTCATTATCAACTATTTCTCCTACCTTAAGAACACCTTTTTCTTCTATAAGTCTTTTAACATCTTCTTCAAACTTAGCTTCTCTAGCTTTTCTTTGTTCCATAGTTCCTTCGTAAAAGTTTATATACTCAGGAGACTTTTTAAGGAATTCTCTAACATTCACCACTTCTCCATTTTGCACAATAGAATTCTTTAGAAAAGAAAAGAAGTTCACTGTTTGAACGTGTTTATCAGACTGTCTCATCAACATAAACATTGCATCTTGAATGTTCTCTTGATTTATTTTGTTTAAGGAAAGTTTTTTAGCAAACTCTCTGTTATAATTCTCTGTTAAAGGAAGAAAATATTCTAGTGCTCCTATTGTTTTCTTTTGATACTCTGTATTTCCAAGTCCAATCATTTTACTATTTATCCAAGCTTCTGTAGCTAAATAATCAGATGGAGTGAAATACTTTCCTGAATTAATTATAGATTGAGCTGTACCACCAAATGAGTTTGAGATTGCTGATGTAAGATTTAGTCCCATTGTAGTTGTTTGAAACATTCTATTTAATGTATCAATAGACTTATTCAAAGAAACTTTTCTTCCTTCTAGTCCTTCTGGAAATAGTTTAAATCCTATTTTTGCATTCACTTTTTCTCCAAGCTTACCGAATGTAGCAAGTGCCTGATCAAAATTATCATTCTGAAGATATTTCTGTCCATATATAATACCTTTCACCATGCTTTCTATAAGCTCAGTGTTTTTACTATTGTCTGGAGAAGTTTCTGGTTTACCTTCTTTTGTATACTTAGTTCTAGAGAATATAGATGTAGCTATTGTTTTCTTGTTCCTTTCTAGATTAATTAGTGCAAGAGCTTGATCTTCAATTTCTGATAGATATTTAAACTTAATAGCCATCTCATTATATAAAGCCATGTTCTTAAAAAGATCTTCACTAGCTTCTTCTTGCAATTCTGTTATAAAGTATTTAGGAATAGTGTCTATAGGCTTTCCTGTATGTGGATCTACTTTACCAAATCCAACATCTCCTTCAGACATTGATATAGATCTTAAAACCTGTTCTCCTACAGAGATTTTTCCACCCATTACAATCTTTTCAACAAGACTCTTTCTCACCCAAGGTAGGAATGTTCTATCTTTTCCTCCTCCTAAATATCCTATAGAGCGATAATATTTATTTCTTTCTCTAATGTAATCATAGAAATCAAGAGCTGCCTGATTCTGTGGAGCATGTAATTCTTTCCATTCTGTTGTTTGCCATTTCTCTTTAGGAAACTTTTTAATAAGTTCATATTGATACCATCCAGCAGCAGTTGGTGTAGAGGTGTTGTACAACTTATCCACTTTATTTAGCTCATTCTCCATCTTTTGATTATTCTCCTCAGACTGTTCTCTATCTTTATATTTCTCTATGATTCTTGTCTTTTCACTAGCAGTTTCTTCTTTTAAGAAAGCATTGTATTCAGAAATATTTATATTTTCCTTAACCCATTTAAAAAGATCTGGATCTTTACTATTTATTCTTTTCTGTAATTCCTTATAGAATTCAGATTGAAATTCATCAATTAATTCATTTGTTCCTTTCTTTTTAAGAATATTAAAGTAGTTTTTATTAGTTAATCCTTTTCCTTTAGCCCATGTATTATATTTATCCTTAAGAGTTTGAAGCTTTTTACTTTGGTCAACAGTATCATATGTTGTAAGTGTAAGTGCTCTGAATGCTTTTCTAAATAATATTTTTGCAGAGTTAAGTTGTATTGTTGCTGTATCGCTCCACCATTTAGCCAGTCCACTAATTATTTTTTCTTCTTTTACAACATCTTCCACCCCTTCAGCTTTACCAATAAAATCTCTTACAAAATCTGTATTTATTCTACCCAGTGCACTTTCTAATTTTCTAGCTATCTTTACAGTTTTATCAAGATCACTTTCTAATTCTGCATCTTCATTCTCCAAGAAAAGATCTGAAAGGTCAACATCTAATGTTGTATAGGTTCTTAATGCTTTTTCTGCATCAGCAAATTCTTTTGTAAAAGCATTTATTTCTTTCTCAGAGAAGGATTTAGGATCTTTACCTTTCCAATTTTTCTCATATCTTTCCATCAAAGATTTAATGGTAGAATTAAACACCTTAGCTTGTTCCAATAAAGGTTTGAGGTTTTGCCTCATTTGTAATTGTCTGATAGCTGAAAATAAAGCATTTAATTGTTCAGCTTTATTCTTCTTTTCTGAAGGAAGTACAGTTTTTTCAGATAGTTTTCTATAGTCTGCATTAAGCTTTTTTAACAATGCATCTACATCATAATTTCCTGTTTTTTCTTCTTCTAGTCCTACAGGAACAAGATATGCATCTGTAATATCTTTGGGATCTACAGCACCTATTTCTATTCCTAATAGTTTTGGAAGAATCCTTTGTTTAATATTTCCTTCAGAATAACTCACTTTAATAGGAATCATTCTTGTTTGGTTAAACTGTTCCTCTTTAATACCATATGCATTAATCAACATTGTTTTATATTGATCCATTTGGTTTTTCCATGCAGCCACTTTATACCAAGGAATTTCTTCTACACTATCTGCAATAGCCATAAACTTCCAATCAAGAAGATTAACTATTCCTTCAGGAGTGACAGCCATAAGATCTATTGTACCAGCTTTATTTGATTTAGGATCAAATATTTGCATCTCAGAAAGAAACACAGTTCCTTGTGGAAAAGATTTAAGTCTTTCTAAAAGATTTTCTTTAAGTGTTTCATACACCTCTCTATCTGGATCATTAGGGTCCATTTGAGGAACATATCCTGAATCATCTAATATATCCTCATCAGCTCTTAATAGTCCATTCTCATCAACAAGAACACCACCTCTACCATCATTAAGTCCTCTTACCAAGTATTCAAAGTCAGCATGTCCTGCTGTTCCTTTTTCCATCTTAAGATCATCAACAGCTTTAGCTTCTTCAGTCTTAAGAATCTCTCCACCATTAAATCTTCTTTTATACCAATCTTTAATTTCATCAGATACCCTTCTAGCTATCTGTGTAATACCATCTAAGAAATAACGATCTTGTTTTTCTCCATCTATTAATACTTCTTTCTTTGTAAGTCTAGAATCTATCTCTCTAATTTTATCAATAGCATCTTCTTGTTTGCTCTTTTGTAAAAACACTTTACCCTCTTCAGCTCTAATATCTTCCACTGTACCTATTTCTTTTCCAGAGATAATGTCCATAGCAGCTCTATCAAAACCACTCTTCATAAACAGTCCTTTAAACCATTCCACCATAGAAGACCAAAAAGATTGTGTCTTAGCAAGAAGTTCTGGTTTCTCTGTACTTCCTTCATTTTGGTTAATGATTGTTTCCACTAATATCTTTGCTATAGCCTCTTCTTTAAGTTTTAAGATGTCTGGTTTACCATCCTTACCTTGATAGTTTGGATCAGATCCATAATCAGCTAACACTTGCTTATATAAAGCATAGTTGTTTATTTCCTTAAGAAGGGTTTTATAAAGACTTGGGTTTGTTTGTTTTATAATCTCAACAGCAAAGTGCATTGCTTCCTCAGAAAGACTCACACCTTCTGTTCCTTCAATCACTTGAATAAGATTTTGCATGATTAAAGCTGCACCATTTGCATTTTGCTTCTCACCATTTACAACAATGCTTTGCATTTGTTTAATGTCTACACCTATTCTCTTTACAAAATCCTTAACAAGAGCAAGTGTTTTAGGAGATGCTGTTGAAGACACTGTGCTTTCTTCATTACCTTTTTGTTCTTGTTCTATAGCTTCTTCCTCATTAATTTCTTCTAATAAATAATTATAGGCTTTTATTTCTTTATTATTTACATCTTGTGTATAATATATAAATATGTTTCCATCATCATTATATGTAGCAGCTTTATAAAGTTTACCAGATACAATAAATGGTTTTTGTGTCAGGTTTACCATTTGTTTTATGATGGGAGTATTAAGATCAAGATCCCATCTATCAGAATACTGAAGATAATATCCTGTTCCATCTCTACCAACCTTCATAGCATACTTACCCATTGTGGCATTTTGTTTATCCACACCTGAAGTACGTCCTTTACTAAGCCACCTACTTAAATCTTTTTCATTAAATTCAAAATTATTAAAGTCATATATATCTTCTCCATTATTATCAAACACCACATTACCGTTACGAATAAATCCTCTACCTATATATTTGAATGTGTTATGTTTTTGAGGAAGACCATTTGATAGTGCCCAAGCATCTTCTCTCTTCTTATATTGTTCAGGAGTGATTTCTGTAGCCCATTTTGGTATAATCTTATTATCCTCACTTACATTATTAACAAGATCATCTTCTCTCCATTGCTTAATTGTACTGATAAAATCTTTATAGTCTCTACCTACAAACAAAGAAACTAATGATTTTTTTAGTATACGTGCTTTGTTGTAATTAGCTGGAGTAATTGCTCTATATAGAAGTTTATTAATCATAGGTATCTTACTTCTTTGATTAGAAGTGATACCATATATTTTCATTTTTTCAGCATCTTCAAAAACAGCTTTTGGTGTAGCAACTTTATTTAATTGGAACAATGTTCCTTGTGTAGGAGGTTTTAATAACTTATCATACTCCTGCTGGGCAATAGGATAGACACTTATCATCACCTTGCTATTGTTTCCTGCCTTTGTGAGCTTTGGCTGTACCACAGAAGTTCCTTCTGGAGCATTTACAGATTTATTAATATCTGCAATTAACTTTATCTGCTTTTTATTTTGTTCTGTTCCTGTATTAGAAAATAAATATGTAGCATTTGGTCCACTTCCATACTCTCTGAATAGTCCAGAGCCAGTAATTTTTTTCCAAACATCATGATATACATCAGTGAGTTTTTCCCTAAGTTCAGGATATTCACTAAAGTTTTTATCTATATACTTAACTCTACATTTATTACTCATTGTTTATTAGTTTATTGTCCGCAAAGATTTGGTTCATCTCCACCTTCTAAGTCATCATTGTTTGGATCAAATTGTGAATTAGTAGGAATGTTATAATTCTTTCTTAGATCTTCTAAAGCAGCCTGATTGATTCTATCTTCATACTGTCCTGTTGTTTCTCCTTCCTGTTGAAGAATTGTGTCATGTTTTGTTTCATGGATTAATGCAAAGGTAAACCATTCGTCAACACTACCAAATTCATTTTCAGCTAAAGGTGTAGCAAGAGATCCATCTAATTGTTTAGCAGGAGTGGTCCAAGTTTTATCATTAAACTTCTGTTCCATTCCTTTTTGATCAATTGTTATAACTCCTGTTTCTCTATTATTGCTCATTGCCACAACAGTTTCTTTCTTTGAATCAATGTTTTCTACAAATTTAATAGGTTTACCTCTAAATGATTTCTGTGCAATTCCTTTTTCTACAGTGAATAGTTCTTTCTTTTCAACACTAGTAGATGATTGAGTAGTATCATAATTAGTAATACCTTCAGATTTAATATCCTCAAGCATTTGTTTATATGATTCAGCATGTCTATCTATAGTTTCATCTGATACATTTGCTCTGTTTTCTCCTCTTGCTATTTGTGCTTTAATTCTTTGTTTAGCTAATTCAGGATTTAACTCCATTAACTTATATTGAATATTAGCAGTAGGTATTGCTTTTTTAATAGCTTCTATAAAAGGTAATCTTTTATCTTTAGTAAGATTAGTAGTATCAAATACAACTTGTTTACCTTGCTTAATGGCTTGTACAGCTCTATTAGCAGCTTCAATATAAATTTCTTTATCTTTAGATTTGTTATTAATATCACCTGTAAACTCAACTCTCATAGCATCAGGTTCAATAACTAATAAATTTGCTTGAGGTAAACTTTTTATAAAAGTAGATTTTCCACTTCCTGAAGTTCCTATAGGTAAAATAACATCAGCTTTAACACTAGTAGATGATTGAGTAGGTTGTAAAGGTACAACATTTTCTAATTCTTTTTCAATTGTTGCTACAATAGGATCTGCTACATCTAGAGGAACTGTTTCTCCTCCATAAAAATCAACAATATCTTGATCTAGAATTTCATTAGACACTAATGTACCCTCTACATTTCTTACATTCTTTTGTGAACCATTGTTAAAAATAGAAGGTCTTCCATCACCATAATATTCTGATGCATACATTCCATCACCATGTAAATTGATAAACTTGTATACATATACAGGATTTCCATCTTCATCATAACGAGCTATTAATGGAGAACCATCAGCATATTTAACCTTTTGATATCCATAATAGTTTCTAAGAGATGTATCTCCTTTCTTAATCTTTTCAGCATAAGTTTGATTGGTGATTTCCATTCCTGTAGCAACATCTATTTTTCCTTCCTCAACTTTTTTCTTATTAATAGAAATAGCTCTAGGCATTTTAATTACATCATAATTTGAAACCTTAGCATCATATTTTGTATTAATGAATAATAAATGTCTTTTTTGTGAATTCACTCCAAGAGCTTGTATTGTTGGGAATGGACCAGGAACTCTTATTGCTACATTATTAATTTTTCCTATCACTTTAAATAATCCTTGGAATTTTCTAGGAAGATCATATTCTGATTCTGAACGATATTCTTCTGCAAACCTAGGTTCTATAATAGGAACAACATCATTATCTTGCCATTCATTTCTTTGGAACTCATTACTTGTAGCAAATGCTCTGATGTCATCATCCACTCTCAATCCTGCAATAATAGGTGTGATGTGTTTAGCATAATCTTCTACAGGAATAATGTTCTTTATAGAAATAGGAGATTGATATGTTCCTTGTATAATAGCAAGTCTTACTATTCCTTTATATAACTCATTTGTATCAGGATTGTCTCTAAGCTCTCTCATCATTCCTTGGTACATATTCTCTGTACAAGCAATCTTATCATTCACTTTAAGTTTGATGGTTTGTGCACCACCAATTCTTCCTGAGCTATCCACTTCAAGATCTTCTAAGATTTGTACTCCTGGGTATTCTTTCTTAGCTTTTACAAGCATTTGTGCTACAGATTTTTTATCATCAGTTAATTGTTCTTGAAGATTTGTAGCTATATCAGATCTTTTCTGTATAATATAATCTAAGAAAGAAGCTTTAATTTTATTAGCTATTCTATTAAACTTATCTTTACTTAAGAATTTATCTTGCTCGTATGCTTTCAACACATCATTTGTAACATCTGTAAACTGTAAAGTTTCTAATACAAGAGCTTCTCCCATAGCATCCATACTACTATCAAGATATTTTACTTGTACCCCTATAAAGTTATTTTCTAATAGTTCTCCTACAGAAGAAATGATGTTTTTCTCTTGTGCAGCTTCTGTTCTCCATTGTTTTAATTGAAGAGAGTCACCACTTTGAAACTTAGTGGTGTCATAGTTTGATGCTTGACCAAAGTTAAAACTGTATTCAGCCATCTTAGCATATTTCAAAAACTCATTTAATATTGCAAGTTGCTCACGATTTTTAACATCACCAAGATCTTTTGTAGCATAATAGTTTTTAATATTAGCTTCTAATTCTTCCTTATTAAACCCAAGTGTTTCTTTTTTTTCTGCAATTTTTGAAGGAAACTTCATTTTAATACTAGAAATATTTGTAGTATTAAAGAGAGTTTTAGCACCTTTATTATCAAGCATTGTTAAATACTCATCAATAATAGGTTGGTTCATAAACATTACAAGCTGCTCCTTAGAAACACCCACTCTTCTTAAGAACATGAATGTACTTACAGCAAGATCACTTTTTATTATCTTAAGAATATAAGGATTTTTTGCCACATCCACGAAAGAAGTTGCGACTCCAGAGAGTCCATCAGATATAAATTTACCAACAGAATCAAGCCTACCAGAAAGGGAAATATAACTTTTACCATCTTTTTCAAGGGTATTATGATCCAATAATATTTCTCCATTTCCATATTCTAATATTTTTCTATCTTCTGCAGAAACACTACTAAATCTAGCTGGATCAATATATGTTTTACTTTTTTGTGTAAGTGAATGTCCTGTAATATTAACAGCAGCAATACCTATCCATCTCTTAGCTGTAATAAAAGCATGTCTAAGAGAAGTCATGTAGTTTCTATCAAGAAGCCTATTCTTAATCTTATTCTCATCATATCCTCTAAGTGTATCAAGTCTATTAGCTATTTCTTTAAGACCATCATCACTTACAGGAGATATTAATCTTTGGAAGTTCTCTGGCATTGTTACAAGGTTTTCCAAAGAATCATAATATTCATTCTCAAGAGCACGTCTGTAAGAATCTTCTACAAACTTCTCTTTAAGGAGTGCTTGTAAATCTTCATTACCAAGTTCTTCAAGCTTCTTCATAATGTCATCTAATACATCTCTTTGCTCATCTAATGTATTAGCTTCTGCAAATAAAATATCTAATTTATCTGCATATCTATCAACAAGATTTTTAGCATCATCTAGATCTTCCACTAATATTGTAGCTGCATCAAAAAATTCAGCTTTGTTTATTTTCTTATTTTCAAGTGTTTCATCAAACACCTTACCATAGAAATCTTTTGTAGCTTCTTCTGTTCCTTTTAATTTTATAATTTTGATTTCACCATTCTTATCAATGTATATAGATTTAAGATATATGCTTAATTTATCTATATCAAAATCCGAATTTGATTTAGTGGTGATTTCTGAAGGAACAATCACTGTCTTACCCATATATTGAGGAAGGAATGCTTTCACTATAAATGCATCTATAGATGAATAAGCCTGTGTAGGAATACGGAAACCTATTCCAGATAGCAATTCTTTTCCTTCTTTTGTAGTGTTAAGAAACTTTATAAGCTCTTCATCAGTTTTAGATGCATGTTTACCAAGTTTACTTTTAAACCAATGAGGAAGCATTATTTCACAATAGCGTTTACCATCAGCATCTTCATAAAACTTAAGTGTGTCATCTGTAAGAACCACTTTCTTTTGTTCCTCTGGAGAAAGACCATCAAACTCTTGTCTTGTGATTTGCTTATACCCATCTTCTGTTTTAATTGCTATCTTTCTTCCAGCTTTAGCATTTTCCCATAATGTAACAGGAGCCTGTACATAAGAACCACCATTCATTTTAGGAGATGTAATTTCTTTGTCTATAAAGGAATAAAGAATACTCTTAATTTGTAGATATGCAGGAGATGCTTCAAAAGGAATTATAAACTCCCCATTCTCATCAAGTTGTATTGAATCTTTAACATTATCAGAAAGCTCTCTTCTAAACATTTCATCTTGTAATGTTTTAGCAAGTCTTCTTTTATCTGTTATTTTATATGAACCACCAAGATCTTCAATACCAAGTCTTTTTAAGAACCTTTCATAACCATTTCTATGAAGATCATTTAATATTTCTCTATTTCTATTCACCTCTTTTGCTATCTCTTCTCTTCTTTGAGGAGTTGCACCAATAGGTTCACCATTCTCATAAAGATCTAGTGTAGCAAGTTTTGTAATCTGTGACCCTCTTGTTTGCATTCCAGATCCTTCGTATACATTTTCCACTTGAATACCATAAGCCTTCCAAGGAATTTCTATATTATTATTAAAAGCAGCATCGTTGAATTCACCATTCTTTTTATAAAGATCATGTAAAGCCTCAGCTCCCACCTTTCTACCAGAAATCATAATGATGTATCCCTTTTTCTCTTTCATCATTTGTAAGTATAGTTTTTCAAGGTTTTTTCCTTTCACCATACTATAATATAAAGGCATTTGAGAAAACTTATCTAATGCAAGATTTATTTTATTAACTCCATTAGTTACACCAGATACAATAGGTTTAATCACCTCAATCTTGTAATTAGGTTCTTTAGTCTTTAGAAGAGCAACATCATGTTTCTCAAGAGCTTTCCCTCTAGCATCATCTGAATATTTAAATACAGAAGAAGGAAGGTTTTGTCTTGTGTAAGCCATTTGCCATTGATGCCATTTTTCTGCAGTTCCATTGATATCCCATTGACCATTCTTAATTTTTAATTCTCTATATGTACCATCCATCATTATAGAGGATGCATCACCTTCATTTGTTTTAGCAAATGCATCTCTCACTTCTTTTGGAACATTTTGCATATTAGCAACACTTCCTGCAACAATAACATCATTTACAGTCACTGTATCCATCCATGATTTAGCCTCATGATATCCAGGTTCTTCAGGTAGTAGTTGCACATCTCCTGCCTTATTCATATCCTCATTAAGGAATGTGTTTAACTCAGGGCTATCAATTGTTGTTCTTCTTGGAGAGAAGAAAGATTTAAACCTCTTAGTTGCATCTAATTTTCCATCTTCAGTGATAGCAAACTGGTATGGATCACCAAATATGATTTTATGAAATTCTATATTATTAATTTGATAATTTGAATTTGCAAAAGTTATAATGTTTGTAACATCGTCTTTTGTAAGTTTGTTCTTGTTGAGTTTTTCCTGTGTAGCAAAATTATCATTCAACATTTTATATTTGTAATATTCTAAACCAGTCTCTTCATCTTTGCTAACAAATTCTATTTGACCGTTTTGCATCAAGATGTCTATAGTCTTTTCTACATTACTATCTATATAATCTTTTATAGAAGCGTTTACATCTTCAATATTATCATCTATAAAACTCTCAATATCTGCTTGTGCATTGTTTTGCTCAATCATTTTATTGATCTCAGATAATGTTTTTTCAGAAAGAATATCTTTAAAGAAACGTAAGTCTTTTGCTTTGTTTCCAACATTTCTTAACTGTTCTCTATTATCAGCATCTAAAGCTAATGCAACATCATCTGTTAAATATCCTCTGAATATCTTATTAATCTTCTTCCAACCATCTTTTCCTTGCTCAATATCCTCAAAGGCAACATGATTTCCCATATTCATCATCCATTCTGTAGAACCATCTCCAGGAATCATAATATAATATTGTCCATTAAGATTTTGATTAATCTCTTGTGTATATCTATCACCCTCATTAAGTTTTACAGAAGTGGTTGCTTTATTCTCATCAATGTTTTTTGTACCTTCGATATATCCCACTTTTAATTCAAGCTTAGTTCTATTTCCATCTTCATCAAAAAATAGCCCACCCTTCATAAGAAGTTGAGATCCTTTTGAATAAAGATCATTAAGCTCTGGTCTAATTGTTAAAAGCTCTTCTAATGTATCCACTTCATTAAATTCATTCTCAAACACAGAAGGAACATTATTATCAGAAAATGAATTAGATTGTTTACCTTCAAGATTAATTCTTGTATTTTCTAAAGTAGGATGTGTTACATTTACAAGTAGTTCAGCAAGAGTGTTATATGGACCAGCAACATCTAATGTTCTTTTTTGAATGTTCATTATCTCTTTACTCTTCTGCAAATATGTTTTGATGTTATTTACAGCATTAGTAAATTCTATTTGTTGTGGTTCTTTAAGTTTTTTCCAAGCTTCAACAGGAAATATAACACCAAGTTTAGATAGAAAAGTTATCTTCTCTTCTGGAGTGTTTGTAGGTATTCCTGAAAGATCAGAAATAATATAAGTTTTATCACTATATGAAACATAAGAATCAGGTTCTTTAGCCAAACTTCTCATGTTTTGTATCCATCCTCTTGTTGTTGTTTTTACAATTCCTGTAATCATAGCAGAAGCAGAATACACTTGTCCTTGAGAGATGTATTGTACAACAGCATTAGGTTTTTGCTTAGTGTATGTTTGCATAAACTCAATGAAAAATCTCCAGTCTTCAAATTTGAAATTCTCAAAGTTAATAGTTTTATTATTCATATCACCACCAAGTCTCTGGAACATAGATACATAGTTTGCATCTTCATTACCAAGCTTTACAACTTTATTAACAAGTTTTCCTATTGATGTAGTATTTTTAAATGCATCAAGCATTGTACTAAATGCTCTTGTATAAGAAAGTAGAGAGAAAGTTTGAAACTTTTTATTTACCTTAGGTGTAGGAAGATTGAATGAATTACTATCTTCTTGGTTTGTTGGAACTCTATCAAGAAGTGTAGCTGTTGCAAACTTAATACCCATAGGGGCAGTCTTTTTCCAATCTACAGAGAACGGTTCTCTAGCATAGTCATTCTTGTTTGTTTCTGCTTCATTTATATTTACAAGATCATTCTCATTAAAGTCAACTTTTAAAAGCGTCTTTAATTCTTGTTTTGTTTTAACTATAAGATCTTTCCAAGCTATATCACCTAATTCTTGTATCACTCCTTGTTTTGTATAAAACTCTTCAATCATGTTGAATATATCATCACTTGTAAGAGTTCTAAGATTGTATAACGCAGACTTATCTATTGTTCCCATCTTACCACTTCCAAATATAATATTAGAAGAAATTGCCATCATATCTTTAACATAAGCATTTGTTTGCTCTTCTGTTAAATGTCCAGCAGCTCTATATTGAGGAGGCATTGATTTTGATTCAGTGGATAGTTGTCTATCTTTAAACTCACCTGTTTCAATTGCTTTAAATAATTCTGTCTTAAGAGAAGGTTTTGCTATAAAGGATTTTACAAAATCTAATATTCTTCTAAAGAAATTAAGAACAGCTTCTCCTAAAGATCTAGCAGGAAGTTTACCAAGTCTGAAATCAGCAAAATCATCTAGGATTCTTTCCTTCACCATATTATCACTCACTGTAGGATCATCATAGTTAAACTTCTTATTAGTTTCTCTATCTGTAAACTGTCCAGGCTTATTTCTAAACTCAGCAATTAAAGCTTGTTGTTCTTCTTTTGTTAGCATACCATTCCAAATACCTTCACCTATTTCATGGTATTCTGTAGCTCTAAGTCCACCTTTAACAAATTTAGCTACACCTTTCTCAAACACACCCCAAGCTTTCTCTTTGCTATTAATATTAATCATGTTCTCCAAAATCTCAAAAGGAATAAATGGAACATTCTTAGCATGCCATTCTTTAAATGCTTTAAGATCAGCTTCTGTCATTCTATTCTTCCTGTCCATAGCACCCACTTTTCTAAATCCAACATCATCTCTCTTTCCTATATTATTAGGATTGAATGATCCTGGTTCTTTAGGAGCTGCAACTTGACCACCTTCTAAAGCAGCTAGTTCTGCATCATATTTAGCATTGATTTTATTATCTACTAAATCTAATCCATGTCTTATTGCTTTTAATTTAGCTTCTTCTCCTTTTCCAAATTTTTCAAATTTATCTTCATATCTATATTCAACTAATTGTCCTACAGCATCTTGTAAAATATTTCCTTTTTCATCAGTTTTAGGTATTTTAGTTCCTGCTGTCCATTCTCCTATTCCGTTCTTTGTTACTAAAATAATGTTTTTACCATCTTGTCTTTTATAATTACCTAATCTTCGTTCATAAGTAAATAACTTTTCAAATTCTTCTTGTCTTCTTTTTTCTATATCAGCTTTCTTAGCTTCTATATTAGAAACAGGAGTTTCTGTAGGAGCTTCTTCAACCACTGTTGGAGCAACTGGAGCAATTACATCTGTTTCTAATTCCTTTTTAACAAAAGCAAGAATAGCACCGTTTGCTTCAAGAATTAATTCTTCTTCAGGAAGAACAGCTTCTCCTTTTTTAATTCTGTTATCATTTAATTTTTTAATGATTTTATCTCTTGTAAATATAAATGTATCATCTGCTTCATCAAACTTAGGATTTTCTCCTTCCTTTATAGTGAATATAACATCACCAAATGGTGTAGTGAATATATTATCTGTTTCACCATCATAGTCATACTTTCTCTCTGTTTTTACAGGAGCTGCTACAACTGTTTCAGCTTTTGCAGGTTTAGCTATTATACCAACAGGAAGTTCTAGTCCTATTAATGTAGAATATTTCTGCTCATGTGTTGTAGGAACTGCAGGAGTGGGTTTTATAATTTTTGTAGAAAGAGGTGTATCTTCTACACTTCTTGAAGAACCATTAGGATATGTAGAAGATAGAAGATAGGTTTGATAGTTTTTCCATTCATTGTTAACTAGCACTCCATCCTTCATATAATATTCTGTGAAAGGTTTGCTGAAGTTTTCAGCAGAGAGTGTTTTATTATTTACATTATAGAAAGCTTTTTCTAAAGCTTCTATTATTTCATCTTCTTTATCAGATATATCAGGAATAGAATATGTTTTTCCTGCTAGAGAAATAGAACTTCCATCTTCAGATATATTTATTTGATTAGATTCTGCTTCTGTTTTTCCTAGTCTCCAATATAAAACGTTCTGTAAAAATCTAGAAAGTTTTTTATTAACAATAATTCTCTTTCCAGCTTTAGATTGCTCATTTATTTCTGTAGCCATCTGTTTGATAACTTCATAAATCCCTTGTGCTTGTTTCTTTGTGAATTTTCTATTGTTTAAAAATTCAACATTATCATTATGCACAAGCATAGGTCTACCATTAGGAACATTAATTTGTCCTGATTGATGTGCTATAATACCTGCTGTAGGAATTTTAATTAATGTTTGATCTGTAGCAAGTATTTTAGCTTCATTTTTTTCATCAATAAGAATACCTGCTACATGATTGTCTACATCTCCTTTTTTAGCAATACCTCTAGACACTTGAAATCCGTAAGGTGTTGGTGATTCATTTGGATCTATAAAGAATATAGCTGCCCTTTCAATTTTCCAAGCAGCAGCATATGCTTCAGCTTCTTCTTTTTGATCTTTTCTATATCTTGGTGTTCCATCAGCATATTTCAACTTTGTTGTACGCATAGTTTGGAATATCACACTACTGACATTCTCCACTTGCACCCCAACCTCACCTATTTGATTTCCTTCTTTATCTACAAAGAATAACTTATCACCCACTTGTTCTACAAACACTTGAGCAATAAAACCAGTATCAACATTATCTAAATCAGTGATTTCAGAAAGAGTTTTGTTATATGATATTTCTATAAATCCTTCTAGTCCATAAGCTTTTACAAGTTTAGAAGTGATGAGAATAGCTCTCATGTTCTTTCTATTCTTCATTCCTCCAACATTATTTAAGAACTCTCTTTGGTTCCTAATATGTATTGCTGCTTCTTTTGGATCTAATACATTTCCATTTTCATCAACATTATATCCTTCAGCTTCAGACATTGAAGTTCCAGATATAAACAATATGCTGGCAGTTGGAATCTTTCCTTCAGGTGAGACTTTATCTTTAGCAGGATCATTTGTTCCTACAGTACCAGAATCAAGAACTAATTCACCTTGTTGTTTTTTTATTTCTTCTTTGTTCTTTTTTAATTGTTCAGCTTCTTTTGCTTGTCTATCTCTTTTTTCAAACACTTCTTTTGTCACTCTGTTAAACTCTTCCTCTATATCATCTATAATAGATTGATTATCAAGAGAATTAATCCATCCTACTTTATCTAACTTTTTATCTCCAAGATCTTTAGAAACTTCAGCAAGCTCTTTTTTAATTTCAGAATATTTATCATCTTTTAAAACAGTATCAATAGCATCATCTAATATATCAGCTATTTGTTGAGAAGTGTTGTTTGTATCAGATATTGTATATTTTTCAAATTGCTCAGGAGTCATGAATGAGGTTTTGCCATTTGGCAATCTCACTTCAAGTTCTCCTCCAAGAGTTTGTGATAATACAGTGATCTTTGGAGCAAGTTGTAATTGAGTTCCTTCTTTTCTAAATGGTTCAGCTAAAGAATATTCTTTTCCTATTTGCAGCTTCTTAGTAGGCTTCTCTTCATTATCTTGAGAAACTGTTACAGGAACTTCTTTTGTTTCACCAAACTCAAAATCCTGTACTGATTCATATCTAGAAGGATTAGCTTTAATATCATTATACTCTTCAATAAATAATTTTCTTCTTAGTGCAAGTTCTACAACATCTGTAAGATTAGATTTTAATTCATCTTTTACATCTGATGTAGTGTCAAGAGAATTTATTTCATTTAATGCAGCAGCAGTAGCTTGTGTATTTGGTTTATTATCTTTAATTATACTTTCTAAGATATCTGATGCAACTATACCTCCCTGTGCCAGAGAAGCATTCACTTGAGGAATACGAACATCATAATCAGCTATTTTACTAACTGCATAAACCATCTTATCTATAACATCATCAGAATAAACTCTATTACCTTTAGCATCAACTACTCCTGAATATTTATCATTAATTATTGAATAAGATTGATCAATATTTTTTGCAATAGTCTTTAGATTATTTATTCTTTTTAAAAAATCTTCTCTTGTTCCATTCTCTTTAACAATTCCATCTGTGCGAAGTTGTTCAAACCCTTCTTCATTCATTGCTTGATTCTCATAATAAGAAAGCTCTTGTATTACAGAATCAACCTTACCATATTTTGCTCTAGGCATAACATATGCAAGAGTAAAATCATTTTCATAATCTTTCTCAGAAAGTGTATCATCATTTGCAATTGCTTGTTGTCTTCTTTTTTGAGAACCAATAGCAATTCCTAAAAAGTTAGATCCATCTTGTAAAACCTTAGCTATATTTGTTTGGTTTAAAGCATCAATTGCATTTTTTGTATTAACTGCTTTAGTACCACCTGTTCCAAAAAGACCTTGTTCTTTTATTGTTCCTTTTGCCTGCATTAGCCCACCAGAAAGACCACCTATCAAAATACTCTCTAATCCTTCCTTGGTAGATAATGTAACATCAATGCCCTCTCCAAGAACATTTCCCATTGCTCCATTTAAATTTCCAAGAAAATCATCAACCTCTGATTTATTCTCATAGGCTCTTGTAAAATAATCACCAACACCAGTTTGAATAGCATTTTGCATACCCTCTTCAAATGCTTCACTTTTAGCAAATAAAACTTTAGAAACTCCTTTTGTGTTTTGTAAAATTCTACCAAATTTTGTTGAAAGAATAACAGCCTTAAATTCTTTTCCAACACCAGATTGAGTAATATCATTAATCAATGCTTTCTCAGCTTTTCTAGAAGATCCTAATATTTTTGGAAGACTAATGTAGTTAGTACCTGTTAGTAACAAGGTGTTAAACCCCCATGTGTACATACCAATTTTATCTGTATAATCGTTAATCTCTTCCAGATCTTTCCCTATTGGTCGAAAACCTGTTTTATCAATATAATCTTGAATAGCTTTATCTCTAAATTGATTCATTCTTTGAAGACCCTCTATTGAAGCTTCTCCAAATGTACCCATTGTAGAAGTTAGAATTCTATCAGAATCTTTAAGTATTGATGCTATTGGTTGTTTTACATATTTTTGTGCAATAGAATTTAATGCATTAGAAAATGCAGCACCTTTTTGAAGATTTGGAACATTTATCATTGCTTGCTCAACTGCTGTAGCAGTCTCTAACCCTTTTCCTGCTTTTACAAGAGCATTTGTTAAACCAATTCCTTTAAATAAAGAGCTCCATGCCATACCTCCACTAATAGCACCAACAGCAAAACCAAGATTTTTTAAAACTTTGTCTGACCAAAAGTTTGCAGTAAGTATGTTGTCTGAGGAATACCAATCAGCATTTTGTTCTGCTTTTGTATAATAGTTTGGAGCAATATCTTCAAAATTTCTAGATATACTATCCATTGATCTTGTTATATCATTATCTATTAATGATGCAAAACGTTGATTTTTAATTGCTGAACCTATTCCATAAACCAATCCTGCTGTACCAGAAATAAGAGTGGTAGCAGCTATACCAACTAATTTACCTGTAGCATTTGTCCATTTTTCTAAAGAAGATTGTTGTTGGGCAGCCATCTCTTCAAAATCCGTAAATGGTCTAGTTTCTTTATATCTACTTCCTCCTGTATAAAAAGAGGATAGTGGAATATTTGGAGCACCACTAACTTTTGTAGAAGAAAGCATGCCATTAAACATATCATTAATTGAAGATTTTCCAGGAAGAGGGTCTCCTGTTGAAACATCTGCAACTATTGGAGTTCTTGGAAAGCCTTGAATAGAACCTCCTAAATTAACTACTTTTTCTTCTGGCATTATTTTTCATTTAGAATTTGTTGAACAAAAGTTGGACTTACTCTTTGTAATGAAACAGCTAATTTATATAAATCATCAGATCCTGGAAGCTGTCTAACATTTTCTGTTTTACCATCTGAGACATATAAGTAAGGATAGTATATACCATTATTATATGTAATATTTGCTTTAACATCATATGGAGAATTTTCCATTGAAGGAAAAAAAGATCTATCATATTGTACATCACCACTTATATATGTAGAAATTTCTTTAGGACTACCATCAGAAGTTTGTCCTCCTTTTACATTTATCTTATTTCTTAATATACCAATCTCTTTTGGTTCATATATTTTATTTATATCTATTCCTAGCTTAAGTGCTTCATCAGGTTGTATTGTCATACCTCCTGCTCTTTCACCGCTTTTATCATAAGAAATAACTTCAATTTGTGGTTCTCCCCCTTTATCCATATAGACATTTGTAGAAATACTCATACCTGTAATATCTCCACTAATAGATTTTGCAAAGTCACCAAAGTCTCTAGAAAGATTCATTGTTTGTCCATCTTCATAAGCTCCTGCATATCCTCTTAGTTTGAATATGGTGTTTTTATCGGTTGTAGCACCACCAGTTAATAGCTCTGTTTTTTTATTACCTCTTATACCGTACACTTCTTTGATGATATCAGCTTTTTTATTTAGTCCTGTTTCATACTCTTCATCGTTTAACTTATTATAAGTTCCAGCAACTTGATTAACAAGACCAGATATATTTTTATAATCATCGTAGCGAATATCATGAGCAAGACTTTTTGCTGCTCTAACTATAAATGTAACAGGACCTGGCATACCTCCTGTAAACATTGATTTTGTAGTGTGTTCGTTTAATACATTGTTTGCAAGATTACCAAGACCTGCTGCTTCTAATCTTTTAAATGCTTCTTTAGATGCATTTCTTGCAGCCTCTCCTTCTAAAAATCCAAACGAAGATCTTTCTCCTCTAAGATAAATTGCCATATCAAAGACTTGTCTTTTATTAAGTTTTAAATCTTTTCCTTCAAAGTTAATAACTTGTTCATTTGGAATATCTTTTGTAATATTAGCATCATCTGCCATTGCTCCTACTTCATTTCTATAACGAGTATCTATCTTTTTCTTAACAGCAGACATACCATCAAAGTTTGTTCTAGCATTTGAATATGCTGCATATGCATCTTTAAGTCCAGGAAGTTTATCACGTTCCTTTTGACTTAACTTATTGTATTGCTTAACGCCATAATTCCCCCATCCTGTTATAAATTCTTCTTCTGTTTGTCCATTAGCTTTAGCGTTATTAGAAATTATATTTGAGATTGCTTGCGATCTAGACATACCTTTTGCCATCATGTCTGTTAACTTTTGTTCATTTCCTTGACCTCCAGAATATGAAGTGGCCCATAGAAATTCTCCTGCAGATGCTTTGAAATTTGATGCAGCTTCTTCATAATCTGATTCCACTTTATATATAACATCGTATGCAGCAGCTTGATCTCCTTGAGTCCATTTATTTGCTCCTAAAAAAGCGTCATCCTTTTTATCATCAATTTCTTTTTGCTTTTGATCATATTCTTTCTGTCTCCAACGCATAGCATCAGCATGTTCAATTTTATTTTGACGTAATGTTTGTGCAAATCTAGACTGTTCATTTGCTTCTTCTAACATTCTGAAGTTAGCATTCCATCCTGGATTATCCATTTGTTGCTCTTTACTCTTCATCCAACCAAACATAGTTGTATATCGAGAATTAACATCATCTTTATAAAGTTGACCTCTTACAGCATCAGGATTTTCTATTGCTAAACTAGCATATTCATCATATACTGCATTAGCATTATTTTTTGCAAGTGTTATATTGTCAATATTTACTTTAACATCTTTTCCAAGATTTTTTTGAATATTAAGTTTTTTTAATTCATCATCATATGCATTTATTAAACTAGTTTTTTGAGACAGAACTTTTTGACTAAGAGCATTTCCATCTAATCCTCTATATGTATACTGTCCAGATATAGACAATTGTTGACCCACCCTTGGATCAGAAAAAATCTGATTTAATGTTTCTTTAACTTTTTGTGGAAAAATTCCTTCTTTTTCCATTCTAACCATTACAGGAGAATATATTGGTTGACCATTAACATCTTTTTTTGGATTACCATTTGCATCAGTAATATAAACTTGATCAAAAGAAAATTCATTAGGCTTTACAGCATCAAATGTTTCTTTTGCAAATTTGAATACATCAAAGTGTGGATCATAGCTATCATTAAAAGATTGACCTACTTCTTTATTATCTGCCCAACTACTAAATTTCTTTTTAAATACATATTCATTATCAGGAGTTAACTTTCCTTTTTTACGTTCTTCTTCCATAAAAG
>Ga0315289_10003418_pt1 | contig 24063 bp, 23 predicted proteins | sample YL17G11_40_MG_FD_203452 | JGI IMG/M metagenome (GOLD analysis project Ga0315289, IMG submission 203452) | Sediment microbial communities from Yellowstone Lake, YNP, Wyoming, USA - YL17G11_40 | ecosystem: Environmental > Aquatic > Freshwater > Lake > Sediment | place: USA: Wyoming | collected...
CCGGCTTATCAGCCGGGCGTCGGAAAACAATTCCTGGTCCGCGTTCATCGCCTCCGACATCCCGTCCGTAAAGAGAAAAACGATGTCCCCGGGCGTCAATATCCGCGTCGTCGTCGTGTAGGGACACCCGTCGACCGCTCCCAGGACGGTCCCGGTCGGGCCCTCCAGGCTCTCGAACCGGCCCGGCCCCGCCGAAATCAGCGGAGGCGGATGCCCGCCGTTGGAATACCGGATTTCCCCTGTCTCTACGTTCAAGATAAGGAGGAACACGGTGACGAACATCATGGTTTCGTTGTCGGGAATGAGCGTCCGGTTGACCCGGTCCAGGATGTCTCCGGGAGACAAGCCGCGCAGAGCCTCGGTTTTCAGCAGCGTTTTGCAGATGGCCATGAACAGGGCGGCCGGAACGCCCTTCCCGGAAACGTCCCCGATCACGACGCAGAGCCGCTTGTCGTCGACGAGAAAGAAATCGTAGAAATCCCCGCCCACCTCCTTGGCCGGCTCCATCACGGCGAAAATATCGAACTCGGTCCGGTCCGGGAACGGCGGGAAAACGCGGGGCAGCATGCTGATCTGGATCTCGCGGGCGATCCGCAGCTCGCTCTGGATCCGCTCCTTGGCCTCCGTCTCCGCCCGCAGGTTCTCGATGAAGCGTTTGATGCACAGATTCACGAGCTGGAAAGCGAGGGCGGAATCCCGGCTGAAGAGCCGGATGACGTCCTCTTTATCGATCGTGTACGCTTCCAGGTCCTCCTCGCAGACGGCCGACGCCGTCCGAACATGGAAGGGCGACAGGATGCCCATCTCGCCGATGACTTCCCCCTCTTTCACAACCTTGCCGATCTCCGGAAGCTTCAGCGACCCGTGGGCGATGTAATACATCTTGTCGGCGCGGTCCCCCGCTTTGAAGAGAACGTCGCCTTTATTATGGGTCTCTCGAGTCATGGACCCCAACGGAAAACCAATGCTGTCGTCCGCACGAGGCGCCTCGGACGGACCGGGTTCGGACGAGGGCTTCCGCGTGCCGAGGGTGAGCGTCAGAATGTTTTTGTCGGCCTCCCGGCGGTAGCCCACCTTGTCCGCCATTTGCCTGATAAAAAAAGCTCCCAGGCCGCCGACCTTGCGATCGTCCAGGCCGGCCTGGAGGTTCGGGGCCGGGGCCGACCGCACGTCGAAAGGCACGCCCGCGTCTTCGATTTCGATCGCAACTTGCCCGGGGTCGGCGCCTTTCATCCAGCGCAGTTCGACCTCGCCGGGGCTGTGGGCGTAGGCGTGACGGACGATGTTGACGACCGCCTCCTCGACGGCCAGTTGGATCTCCTTGGTCCGGAAGGACGAAAACCCGCTCTCGGCGGCGCGGTCCGAGACGAAATTCAGGAACTCGTCCAGCGACTCGAGACGGGCGGGCAAACGAAGATGGAACATCGGCAGGTTCCCTCTCATGGGGGTTTCAGATCCGGCCGAGCGCGGCGTCGACCGAGTCCACGACGGTGAAGATCGAGCCGAATCCGGAAATCGAGAACACTTCCTTGACGACGTCCTTCAAAGCCGCGATCACGACCTTGCCTTTCTTGGCCGTCAGTTTCTTGCCTAGGACGAGGAGGCTGCGGAGGCCCGCGCTGCTGATGTATTCCAGGCCGCTGAAATCAACGATGAAAACACTCGCGCCTTCCGCGATCCACTCCTCGCATTTCCGGTCGAACTCCGGGGCGGAGATGGCGTCCATGCGCCCTTCGACCGAGACGACGATGCGCCCGTTTTCTTTCTTTCCTTCGATCTTCATGCTTGTCCCTCTGGCCCCAAAGACATTTGAGGAAGAACGCTCCCGTTGAGTCGAAGTCCTCTGATCGTGAATTCTGAGCGGATTTTATCGCCGGCCGCGGGTCGCTGTCAAGCACGCGACGATCCGGGCGGACCATCGCCGTCACCGCTCTCCTCTTGATCGAGAAAGAGGTCCAGCGACTCATGGCCGGCCGGACGGTGTTGTGGATACAATTTTCCTGCGCAAGGACTTACTTGACGACCAATCTTGTGAACGGAAAGACATAAGCCTGGAGCATGATGAGAAGGCCGACGAGGGAGGCCAGGGCCAGGCTGTGGAAGAAGACATAGCGCAGGATCTCGCCTTCGTGGCCGTACCACTTCGTGGCCGTGCTGGCCACAACAATGCTCTGGGCGTCGATCATCTTGCCCATGACCCCCCCGCTGCTGTTGGCCGACGCCATGAGCACCGGGCTCAACCCTAGCTGTTCCGCCGAGATCTTCTGCAGGCTGCCGAACAAAACGTTCGACGACGTGTCCGAGCCGGTGAGGGCGACGCCCAGCCATCCGAGGAGCGTCCCGAAGAAAGGGTAAAGGATGCCCGTCTTGGCGAAGGTCAACCCCATAGCCGCGTCGAGTCCGGAATAGCGGGTCGTGGTGCCCACGGCGAGCATGGCGGCCACGGTCAGGAGCGAGAAACGCACGCGTTTAAGTGTCCTCCACCAGGCTGCGGCGGCCTCGCGTGGACGGTAACCCATGACAAGGGCCGAGATCAACGCGGCCAGGAAGATCCCCGTTCCGGTGAAAGACAGAACGTTGAAAGCGTAGACCGCCGCCTCGGCCGCGGGCTTCACGACGACCGGCGGCATCCGGCGGATGAGCCCGTCGACACCGGGAACGGGGACCCTGAGGACGAAGATGCCGTCCAGGAAGGACTTGACCTGAGGGACTCCCCAGAGAAAGACGACGACGCTTAGGATGAGCCACGGCGACCAGGCCCGAAGGACCTCGCGGCGGCCACGGCCGTGCCCGGCCCGGGCGTCCTGGTCGGCTTCGAGGCTTTCGAACCCCATGATCGTTTTCGGGCGCCAGTGGAGTAGGAGGACGACGAGAGCAAAGATAGAACATGCCGCGGAAACGACGCCGACAAGCCAGGGGCCGTGGAAGTTCGAGATCAGGAACTGGGGGAGGGCGAAAGCGGCCCCGGCCGCGAGCAGGGCGGGCCAGACCTCGAGCATCCGCTTGAACCCCGCGAAGGCCCAAATAAGCCAGAAGGGGATCAGGAGGGAGAAGAAGGTCAATTGCCGGCCGACCATGGCGCTCAGTTTAAGGAGATCGATACCGGTGACGCCGGACAGGGCGATGATGGGCGTCCCGAGCGCGCCGAAGGCCACGGGCGCCGTGTTGGCGATGAGCGACAGCCCGGAGGCGGCCAGCGGGCCAAAACCGAGGCCGATGAGGATGGCTGCGGTCACGGCGACGGGCGTGCCGAAGCCGGCCGCCCCCTCGAAGAACGCCCCGAAGGAAAAGGCGATAAGGAGGAGCTGGAGGCGCCTGTCCCTCGTGATGCCGGTCAGACTCTCCCGGAGGACCTCGAAATATCCTTTCCCGTCGGCGAGAGTGTAAAGGAAGATCACGTTCAGGATGATCCAGCCGATGGGGAAGAGGCCGTAGGCAGCGCCGAAGAGGGAAACGGCCAAGGCCTTGTCCGCCGGCATGCCGAAAACCAGGACCGAAACAGCCAGGGCCGAGCCCAGCCCGAGGAGGGCCGCCGCGTGGGCCTTGAGCCGGAGAAAGGCCAGCGCGCCGAGGAGGACGAAGATGGGCAGGGCGGCGACAAGGGTCGAAAAAAACCAATTCCCGAAAGGATCATAAACCTGGTTCCACGCCATCGGCCCCTATTTTCCCGATTTTCCGGCAATAAATCAACCACCTAAACCTAATGGTTCTCTTACATCTTGAGTGGGTTGGGGGCTTGGACGGGGTGGACGGATTTGACAATTTTCGCTTTCATCCCCTATAATAACTCTTGAGAGGAGATGGGGGCGATCTGGTCTCGACGGAGATAGTGAGACAAGGGTCGCATGCCGAGGTCCCACCCACCTCGATAAAAAGGTGGAAAACAAATTAACTGCAGAACCTCTAGCAGTCGCCGCCTAATAGAATAGGCAGCCGTTTCCCGGGTTCACTCCTGCGGTTCCCGGGGAGCGTCAACCAGCAGGATAGCGAACGGGTTCAGTCCTGGGGCCCGGGAGCGAAATTTCCGCAGGGCTGGCTCCGCGGCGCTTTTCCTCTTCGGGTTCCGCGGGGTGAGAAAATCAAAGAGGATAAGCATGTAGAGACCCTCTGTTGAATGTCTTCGGACGCGGGTTCGATTCCCGCCGCCTCCATTTTTAAAATTGAAAGAATCGAAAAAACGGAAGAGAAAGGGTTTACAGGTTTTCGCGGCGGCCTTCTTTCTTTTGGCGTCCCTTTCCCGGTCCTGGTCTCAACCCCAGCCCATCCTGAAATTGTCGGCCCAGGACCTTGCCGGGTCCAGCCGGGTCATCCTGTCCTCGACGGTTCCCCTATCCTATTCCTTCGAGAAGAAGCCCTCCGCGCTCGTCGTCTCCGTGGTAAGCCGGGTCTCTCTCCGGGTGCAACAGGCTGCGTTCAAGAGCGAGCTGGTGGAGTCTGTGGGCTGGTCGAGAGGAAAGGGCTCCTACGCGTTCTCCATCGAGCTCCGCCGGAAGGGCTTTTCGTTCGAGCACAAGGTCCGCGCGAACCCCTTCGAACTGACAATCGACCTGAAGCCGGAGGAGGAACCGACGGAAATCGCGCCCCCCGTCCGATCGGCCGCCGTTACGGAGGCCCCCGGGGGGGCCGCCGCCCTTCCTCCGGCCGGCCGTCCGACCGGGGCCCTGGACCCCAATAAGTTCAGGACGATCGTCATCGACCCCGGCCACGGCGGGCTGGAAACCGGCGCCAAGGGGAAGTTTGGCGTCCTGGAGAAGGACATCACCCTGGCCATCGGCCTGAAGCTCAAGGACATCATCGAAAAGAACCTGGCCTTCCGCGTGTTTCTGACGCGGGACAAGGACACGGACGTTTCTCTGGAGAACCGGTCCGCGCTGGCCAACAACCACAAGGCCGACCTCTTCATCAGCGTCCACGCCAACGGTTCGATGCGGAAGAACGCCCGCGGCTCGGAGACCTATTTCCTGAGCCTCAACGCCACGGATGAAGAGTCCCGCCGGCTGGCCTACATGGAGAACACCTCGGGCCTTCTGGAAGGGCAGATCGAGCAGGAAAACCAGGACGACGTCAAGATGATCCTCTGGGACCTGGCCCAGTCCGCTTACCTGAAGCAGAGCAGTCTGCTGGCGGAAAACATCCAGGCGGGGCTCAACGAGCTCCTCGGCACCTTGAACCGGGGGGTCAAGCAGGCCCCGTTCAAGGTCCTGACCGGCGTCGCCTGTCCGGCGGTCCTGGTCGAGACCGCGTTCATCTCGAACCCCGAGGAAGAGAAGGAACTCGGGTCCGAGGAATTCCAGGACAACGTGGCCCAAGCGATCTTCCTGAGCCTGGTCGAATACTTCAAGAGCTATCCCTGACAAGAGAATCATGACGAAAACAAAATGGCTGGTTCTGGCAAGCATTGTCATCATCCTCGCCGTCCTCGTTTTCATATTTTTCTGGGGAGGCGCAGAGGAAAAGGCCGGGCGCGAGGCCGAATCGCCATCGTCCAAGGCCCCGACGGCCCCGCTGGAGACGGCGGGGACCCGGATGGTCACGCTCTTCTTCCTTTCGGAAGATGACGATCTCCTCCACCCGGAGGAACGGGAAGTCCTGTCCGGCCCGTCCCTGACCGATGACCTGGAGACGGCCGTCATCGAGCTCATCAAAGGGTCGGCGAAGGACCTTGTCCCTCCCTTCCCTCCCGAAACCAGGGTCCGACAGATCTTCGTGACCAAGGACGGCACGGCCTACGTGGACCTTACCAAGGAGGTCACGGAGAATTTCGCCTACGGTTCCTCTTCGGAGATGTCGGCGGTCTACGCGCTCGTGGACACGCTCACGTTCAACTTCAAGGACATCAAGAAGGTCTCCCTGCTGATCGAGGGTGGGGAGAGGGAGACCTTGGGGGGGCACATCGACCTGAGCCGGCCCCTAGCCCCCCAGTATTCCCTGATCGCTAAATAGAGCGCGCGTCATCGACGCCTCATAGAAATGAGAAAACTGCCCAAGGTCGTGATCGTCGGTTTTTCAAACGTGGGCAAGTCCTCCCTGTTCAACCGCCTCCTCGGGGAGAAGAAGTCCCTTGTCCACTCCCTGCCCGGGATGACCCGGGACTGTGTCTCCGCCCGCTGCCGTCTCGAGGACCGGAACTTCCAGCTCGTCGACACCGGGGGGATCTTCGGGACGAGGGACGAGCCCTTATCGGAGAAGGTCCGAGAAAAAGCCTGGGAGGCCGCCCGGTCGGCGGACGTCCTCGTCTTCGTCCTCGACGGCAAGCGTGACATCTCTCCGGCTGAAGAGGAAATATATTTCTCGCTGAAAAAGCTCGGCAAGCCGGTCCTTGTCGTCGTCAATAAGGTGGATTCCCCGGCCGGAGGGGACAAGCTCGCCGAATACTTCAGGCTGGGGGACAAGGACATCATCCCCGTCTCAGCCGAGCACAGGATCAACATCGATGAGATCAGGGAGAGGATCGCCGCCCACCTGCCCGTCCTGTCCCTCGACGGAGAAGAAAAGCCCCTGCGCATCGCCATCGTGGGGCGGATCAACGTCGGGAAGTCCTCGATCGTCAACCGGCTGTGCGGCGAGGAGAAGCTCCTCGTGAGCGAGGTCCCCGGAACGACCCGGGACAGCACGGACACGATCATCCTCCGGGACCGGAAGCCGTTCTGCCTGGTGGACACGGCCGGGATCCGGAAGTTCAGCGGCGCCGCCGACACCCGGGAAAAGGCGGGCATCGTCAAGGCCAAGATGAACATCGGAAACGCGGACGTCATTTGTCTGGTCCTTGACGCCCGCGATTTTCCGACCCGGCAGGATGCCCACATCGCCCACCTGGCCCAGGAATCCGGAAAGCCCATGATCATCGTCCTGAACAAGTGGGACCTCGTGGAGACGGAACGGGTCGACCCCGAAGAGGTCCGCCGTCTCGTCCGCACCAAGCTCGGCTTCGTGAGTTATGCCCCCCTCCTGTTCATTTCCGCACGGACGGGCCAGAGGGTGATCAAGATCCTGGACAAGGCCGAGGAGGTCTTCCGGAACTCCCGCAAGAGGATCGAGACGGCCCGGCTTAACGAGTTCCTGGAATGGATCAACGAGGAGCATCCCCCGAGGTCCAGGGACGGGAGCAAGATCAAGGTCAAATACATGACCCAGCAGGGGGTCGCCCCGCCGACCTTCGTCCTTTTCGGACACTCCAGGACGTCCCTGCTCCCGGCCTACGAGAAGTCCTTGATCGGGCTTCTCCGGGAAAAGTACGATTTCTGGGGCACGCCGCTCCGGGTCTTTCTAAGAAAAAGCTGAGGGTTTTTCCGTTTTTCTTGACTTTGGGCGTCTATTCGTTTATAAGATAGGTTTCGGTCCTCTTAAACAAGGATAGATCATATAAGAAGATATGAGGAGGTCAGGATGTTTCGAAGAAAGACAAACGGTCTTTGGATAACCGCACTCGCGTTCATCATCGTCTTATCCTTTGCCGGATGCGAAAAGCTCAAGATCAGCAAGCTCCAGTCGAATTTCCATTTCAATAAGGCCAACCAGCTCTTTACCGATAGCCAGTATCGCAAAGCCATTGAGGAATACGAGGCGGCCCTGAAATATGATCCCAACCTGGTCCAAGCCTATCGTTTCCTGGGCGAGAGCTACAAGCAGCTCTTCAAGCCGGCTGTGGATACGCCCCTCAACAAAGACATCGAGAAAAAGGCCCTGGCCGCGCTTATCAAGGCCCATGAGATCGATCCCGGCAACAAGGAGATCATCTTTTCCCTGGGCGACATGTATGACAAGCTGAGGAAGTTCGACGAGGCAGAGAGGCTCTACCTCAGGATCGTCGAGCTCGAACCCGGCAACATGAATAATTATTACGTCGTGGCCGAGTTTTATAAAAGGTACGCCGGCGACAGCCCCGGCGTCGCCAGGAAGGCGGAGTCGATGTATCTCCGGAGGCTCGAGGCCGATCCCGAGAACCCCCAGGGATACGCCTACATTGCCGATTACTACGAAAAACTGCCCGCCACGGCCGAAAACATCGATCAGGCCATGAACAATTTCGATAAGGCCAATGAGTTCCAGGAGAAGCGCATCGAGCTCATACCCACCAATCCCGAGGCCTGGCTGGCCAAGGGGATCAACCGCTGGTCCAAGGCCTTCCGCTTCCAGAACCTTTCCAGGGAGCAGAGGATGGCCGTGGCCCAGGACGCCCTCAAGGCCATCGAAAAGGCCAGGGACCTGGACCCGAGCTACCCCGAGCCCTACAGCTGGCTGAGCGTCATCTACAAGAGCGTTCTGGCCAAGCTCGACCCTGATAAAGAAGCGCGCTACAACGCCGAAGCCGAAAGGAACCTGGACAAGTTCCAGGACCTGAGGAAAAGGTCCGCCGAACGGAAGAAGCTCGAAGAAGAACTGAAGAAGGCCAAGTAAAAGTCGTCACCTGCAAGGGGACGGGAGCGTTCAAGCGCCCGTCCCCTTTTTTGTGTCTTCTCCCATACCCTCCCCTCACGACCATAGAAGGCCACCTTGATCCCAGTCCCTGATTCTGTTCTATGAGCCGCCAAAAGAACCGGGTTGGGGGTTTTGGAGCGCCCCACCGGTCCGGGCAGGCGACGCGGACCGGTCCCCATACAGGATGTTGACAAGTCGGCCCGAAAAGGGTAATTTAACGGGGTATCCGGCTCTTTGAACACCTTCTCGTCCCATCCTGATCGGGCCCAATAGGAAACGCGAACAGGGGGAGACCGTCCTTTTTGCCTCGTTTCCCGGGGGGGGCGGGGAGACGAGGGCGCTCGAAGCAGTTTTGTTCCGTTTGACTTTTTTCGCCGGATTTAGTATTGTCATCAATCACTAAAGTTCTATTTTAAGGTTGATAGGTATGAAGACATACAATCCGAAGAAGGACGACATCGAAAAAAAGTGGTGGCTGGTGAATGCCGACGGGAAGATCCTTGGCCGCATGGCTACGGAGATCGCCATCCTGCTTCGCGGGAAGAACAAGCCCCAGTTCGCGGCCCACGTGGACACGGGGGATTTCGTGGTCGTGATCAATGCCGAGAAGATCCAGGTCACGGGGAACAAGATGGAAGACAAGAAGTATTACTCCCATTCCCAATACCCGGGCGGATTGAAGACGCAGTCCCTGAAGGACCTCCTGAACAAGAAGCCTGAGGAGGTCATCAAGAAGGCCGTCTGGGGCATGATCCCGAAGAACAAGCTCGGCCGGGCCGTCTACAAAAAGCTCAAGGTCTACAAAGGCCCCGTCCACCCGCACGAAGCCCAGAATCCCCAGGAATACCGGTTTAAGGAGGCAACTTGAGTCTAGTTCAGTACTACGGGACAGGCAAGAGAAAGACATCCATCGCCCGTGTCTTCCTGAGGACCGGGAAAGGGGATATGACGCTTTACGTCAACAAGAGGCCGAGGCCCTTCCAGGATTACTTCCATCTGGATTCGCTCCGCACCATCATCAAACAACCCCTCCTCCTGACCGAGACCGAGAGCAAGTTCGATATCTTCATGAGGATCGGCGGCGGAGGCGCCAAGGGACAGGCTGAGGCCATCCGGCTGGGGATCGCCAGGGCGCTCATCGAGTTCAACCGGGAGCTCCGGCCGGTCCTCAAGGCCGCCAGCCTCCTGACGCGGGACGCCAGGATCAAGGAACGCAAGAAATACGGGTTGCTGGGCGCGCGGAAAGCACCGCAGTACCACAAGAGATAACAGGGAGGAGTCGAGTTGGTATCCGTAACCATGAAGGAGCTATTGGAGGCCGGCGTTCATTTTGGCCACCAGACGAAGCGCTGGAACCCCAAGATGAAGGAATTCATCTTCGGCCAGAGGAACGGCATCTACATTGTCGACCTGCAGAAGACGATCAAGAACTTCAAAGAGGCCCTGCAGTTCGTCAAGGCGGTCGCCGAGAACGGGAAGGACATCCTGTTCGTCGGGACGAAGAAGCAGGCTCAGGACATCGTCCGGGACTACGCCGTCAAGTGCGAGGCGAGCTACGTCAACCAGCGCTGGCTGGGCGGCCTGCTGACGAACTTCGCTGTGGTCCGCGGCTCCGTCGAGAAGCTGAAAGAGCTCGAGGAGATGAGGGAGGACGGCCGCTGGGAACTCCTCTCCAAAAAGGAGCAGTCCAGGCTGGAGAAGGTCTTTAAGAAACTGTCCAAGAATCTGGGAGGCATCAAGAACATGCTTCAGCTGCCCGGGGCCATGTTCGTCATCGACTCGTCCAAGGAAGTGATCGCCCTTGCGGAGGCCAAGAAGATGAGGATCCCGATCGTGGCCGTCGTGGACACGAACGGCGATCCGGACAATATCGAGTATCCCATCCCTGGGAATGACGATGCCGTGAGGGCCATCGAACTGTTCGCCTCGAAGGCCGCCGAGTCCATCATCGAAGGCAAGAAGAGCCGGATCACAAAGGAGCTCGAAGAGGAGAAGAAGGCCGAAAGCGCCGGGACCGACGGGCAGGCTTCTGAAGCTTCCGATCCGAAATAAGGAGAACGCCATGGAGATCACCGCGGATATGGTCAAAGAGCTCCGTCAGAGGACGGGGATCGGGGTCATGGAGTGCAAGGAAGCCCTCAAGGAGGCGGAAGGCGACCTCGAAAAGGCCATCGGGGTCCTGAGGAAGAAGGGCTACGCCCGGGCCCAGGATAAGATGAGCCGGGAGGCTGCGGAAGGTCTCGTCGGATCCTATATCCACATGAACGGCAAGATCGGGGTCCTGGTCGAGATCAACTGCGAGTCCGACTTCGTCGCCCGCAACGAGGAGTTCAAGGAGCTCGTCAAGAACGTCTGCCTGCAGGTCGCGGCCTCCAACCCGAAGTACATCGGCCCCGAGGACATCCCGGTCGCGGTCCTCGAGGAGGAGAAAGAGATCGTCCGGGCCCAGTTCAAGGACAGCCGGAAGCCCGCGGAGATCGTCGAGAAGATCGTCCAGGGCAAGCTCAAAAAGTTCTACGAGGAGGTCTGCCTCCTCGACCAGGTCTACATCAAGGACGATAAGCTGACGATCCGTCAGCTCATCTCCTCGGCCATCGCCAAGATCGGAGAGAACATCAAGATCAGCCGGTTCGTCCGCTTCGAAGTGGGCAAGCCCTGATCTCCGGGAACGGAGATTTCCCATGCCGGAGCTTAAACCTGCTTACAAAAGGGTCCTCCTCAAGCTTTCGGGCGAAGCCTTGCTCGGCGGCCTGACCTACGGCATCGATTTTGAGCGGATGACGTCGATCGCCCGCGAGATCAAGGAGGTCCGGGACCTGGATGTCGGGATCGCCATCATGATCGGCGGCGGGAATATCTTTCGCGGCGTCTGCGGCACGCAGGCCGGTATGGACCGGGCCTCGGCGGACCAGATGGGCCTCCTGGCGACAGTCATCAACGGCATCGCCCTCCAGGACGCCCTGGAGAAGGAGGGCGTCATCACCCGGCATGTCTCCGCCATCGAGATCAAGTCCGTGGCCGAGCCGTTCATCCGCCGGAGGGTGCTCAGCCATCTGGAACAGGGGCGCATCGTGATCTTTTCTGCCGGTATCGGCAGCCCCTATTTCACGACGGACACCGCGGCCGCGCTCCGCGCCTTGGAGATCCGGGCCGAGATCATCCTCAAGGCGACCAAGGTGGACGGCGTCTATACGGCCGACCCGCTGACGGACAGGACCGCCCAGAAATTCGAGACCATTTCCTACCTGGACGTCATTCAGAGGGGGCTCCGGGTCATGGACACCACGGCCATCTCCCTGTGCAAAGACAACAGCCTGCCCATCATCGTCTTCAACCTCAACGAACGGGGGAACATCATGAAGGCGGTCCTGGGCGAGAACGTCGGGACGAAGGTCTCCTGAGCCGCGTCCGGCCGCCCCGGGGCGCCGGCGGTTCGTGACAGGACCGAGCTTGGGAAAAGAGGGATCGCAATGGTCAAGGACATCCTGAAAGAGCTCGAAAAGAAGATGAAAGTCTCGACGGAGCACTTCCGCAGAGAATTGAGCAAGCTCCGGACGGGACGGGCGAACATCAATATCTTCGAGGACATCAAGGTCACCTACTACGGGACGCTCACGCCGATCAACCAGGTTGCGACCCTGGGCGTTCCTGACCCGACGCTGATCGTCATCCAGCCCTGGGATCCCTCGGTCCTCGAGGCCCTGGAGAAGGCCGTCCGCGGCTCGGAGTACGGCTTCAACCCGATCAACGACGGCAAGGTCCTCAAGGTCCCCATCCCTCCCCTGGACGAGGAAAGGCGCCGCGAGATCGCCAAGCGGATCGGCAAGATGATGGAAGAGGAAAAGACCGCCCTCCGCAACATGCGCCGGGAGGCCAAGGAATTCATCGAGGAGCTCGAGAAGGAGAAGGAGATCGCCGAGGACGACAAATTTCAGGGACTCGAAAAGCTCCAGTCCCTCCTCGACGAGCACGTCAAGAAGATCGAGGAATACGCCTCGACGAAAGAAAAAGAGATCCTCGAGCGCTGACCCGCTCCGCCCTATTTTTTCCGGAACCCGTTCTCCGTCGTGGCAATCCGCGCTGCGGGTTCGCCCGAATCCGGTGTCCCGACTGTAGGGAGGAGCGGCTCGTTATGTTCTCTTGTACTATGGTTTTTATGCCAACGCCCACATTCATGGAGCATCTGAAGCTGACGTTTGCGGCGGTGAAGCCTCCGCCGTCTCATGTCTTCGAGCAGGTTGTGCTCATGGCGGCCGAGGAGAGCGGAAGTCTATCGTCTTTTAGCCGCGGCGGAGGGATTTCTTGTCCGGATATGATCTGCGGGAGCGGTTTTCGCGGTTATTGACAGTGCCGCCCGGCCGGCGATATAGTTCCGCTATGGATAGGAGGGTGAATTCAGTGCCAACGGTGGGAATTCGTCACGCCGCGGAAAAAGGAAATTCCTATCCTGCTGATCTTCACCATCTTCCCCATGTCAAGGCTATGTGTCGGCTGATTTTCACTATCGGCACCTGGCTTAAGAACTCTTATTCCCGATGAGCAGCATGCCAATTTCAATAGGCGAAGAAAAACAGAAGTTATCCATCCCACTGCCGCTGATCGCCTTGACCGGCGCTCTGCTCACTGGGCTAATTTTGCGGCTGTGGGGCATCGAGTGGGGGTTCCCGCGCGTCGACCTGAGCCCTGATGAGCTCAATGTCTGGAATATCAGCGCCCGCTTACGCTGGAGCCAGCTCGATCCCCACTTTTACAATTACTCCGGGCTCGTTTTCTATCTGAACTTCCTGGCTGCCCAGGTCGTCCGGCTGTTCGGCATCGTCCTGCAGCCGCACACGCTGCTGTTGATCAACCGCCTCTGGAGCGTTTTTTTTGGCACCCTGACCATTTCGCTTGCCTATTTTACGGCTCGCGATTTGTTCGAGCAACAAAAGGCAGGTCTATGGGCTGCCTGGCTAGTGGCGCTATTGCCGATCCATGTCTGGCATTCTCACTTCGGTACCAGTGATATCAGTTTGGTTTTCTGGGTGACCGCCGCTTTCTGGCTGGCGGTGCGGGCCTATCGAAAACCGAATGGCTTCCGTTTCCTGCTGGGCGGATTGGTTGTGGGCATTGCCATCGGAGTCAAGTTCAACGGCCTCCTGTCCGGCGTCTCCTTTCTGGTCGCGGCGGTGGCTGCCTGGAAGGAGCGGCGTATCCAGCGCTTGCCGCAGGTGCTGTTGTTGTTGCTGGCTGCGGGCGGTGCCGCCCTGGTCGGGTTTTTCCTGGTCTCACCTTTTTCACTCATACACCTGAAGGCCACCATCCACGCCTTTTTCTTCGAGTCGGCCCACGTCAAGGGCGGGCACTACGGGTTCGACCTTTCACCATCCGTTTGGCCCTATTTCCCCTATGTGTACGAGTTGTTTGCCGTTTTCCCGTTCTCTTTTGGCCTGCCGTTCTACCTGGTGACCGGAATCGCATTGATTCATTTCATTCTGCGTGCCCAAAGGGTACAGGTCATTTTGGGCCTCTGTTTCGCTGCCCTGTACCTGAGCATCATCGCTTCGTGGAAATTCGTCCCCGACCGTTACTGTTTGCCGGCGCTGCCGATCCTGCTGATCCTCGTTTCCTCCTCAATCGCCGCCGTATTTGCCATGGTCAAAGGACGCTGGAAATTAACGCTGCTGCTAATCGCCGTCCTGGTGCTTGGCTATACCCTGGCCTATGATGTTTCGACCGTGGACCGCTTCCGCCGTGACACCCGGCTTACGGCCGCCGCCTGGGCCGACGAGGCGCTTCCCGCCCAAAGCCGCATCGTTCTGGTCGATCCTACTTTTGACCGGGGCGCTATCGTTCCTGCCGGCAGTCCCGGTCCCATGCCATTTTCCGTTCCCTTGGCCGAGGTGATGGAAAAGTCCTACATGCCCCTGTTTGACCGCACGCGGTTCGAAGTGCTGACCCGGGATTTGAACAGGACCGTGTCGGATCTAGAGAGCGGAAAGCTTGGCCGCGGCGATATCCTCTGCTTGAGCAGCCTGGTGTTTCTGCGCGACGTCCGCTTGGGGAAAAAGGCCGGTGAACGGCTGCGGTTGTGGAATTTGATCCGCAAAAACCCGCGCAAAATCCGCCGCCTGCGGGTTTTTGATGCCTCGTTTCTCAACCGGGAATTCTATGCCGCCCTGGATCCGATGTTCGCCTGCAACTTTGTTTCGCCGACCATCGAATTCTACACCCCGCTGACCCGCCGCAAACCCTGATCGGAAATTTCCCCGTTTTCTCCTTTGGAAAGAAATCCAAAAACAGCGATAAAATTTTTTCCAGAAAACCCGGAATATGAATATGCCATTAGTCCGATGGACAGCGCCGGCTCCTGGGGGATCTCTGCCGCTGCGCCCTCCGGGCCCTGACCCGATACTTCGAAGTTGTGACCGGGAGCGCGCTTACGCCGGGGATCATGGCCGCCATCCAGACCTTCGGGGACCGGATCAATCTCCACGTGTACCTCCATTTCCTGGTGACCGAGGGCGGCGTGGACGGGGCGGGCGTCTTCCATAAGATCCCGCGGATCGACGACTCGCGGCTGGCCGAGATCTTCGCCCGGGAGGTGCTGGCGATGCTTGTCTGCAAAGAGCTGCTGAGCCCGGAATGGGCCGAGCGCATTCTCTCCTGGCGGCACACCGGCTTCAATGTCCACAGCTTGGTGCGGACCAAGACGAAACCGGAGGCCGAACGGGTGGGGAAGTATATGATCCGGCCGGTGCTCGCCCTGGAGCGGTTGTCATTTCTAGAACCTGAGGGCAAAGTCGGTTATCGGCACGGTCAGAAGGGCGCAGAGCGGGAGGTGATGGATTATCTGGAGTTTATTGCCCGGGTGACCTCGCACATCCCGACAAGGGCCAGGTGATGGTGCGTTCTTATGGGCTGTACGCCAACGTCCACATTCATGGAGCATCTGAAGCTGACGTTCGTGGCGGCGAAGCCCCCGCCGTGCCATGCTTTTACCGAGGTCGCCCGGATGGAGGCCGAGGAGAGCGGAAGTCTATTGTCTTTTAGCTGCGGCGGAGGGATTTCCTGTCCCGATTGGATCTTCGGGCGCGGTTTTCGCGATCATTGACATAGCGGCCCGGCCGGAGATATAGTTTCGCTATGGACAGGAGAGGAGATTCAGCGCCAAGGGCGGGAATTCGTCACGCCGCGGAAAAAGGAAATTCCTATCCTGCTGATCTTCACCCGGAAGCTTTTATTGTGTTTTTTACTCTCTGGGCTTTATATCTTCTGGAGAAAAATCGCGACCGTTGGTTTCCTTTTTATGATACTTTCTTTTATGGGTAAGGAAATAGCTATTCTTAACGGCATCTTTGTCGGTCTGTATTTGCTCTTGGCCAAGAAAAAAAAGGTTTTTAGGTTGGGGTCTAATAATCAACAGCGTCTTAATTTTTTGAGCCGGGCTCTTCCGGAGTGATATGAAAATAGGCATTATGGCTCCCACCCCTTTTTTCTCAGATCGGGGTTGCCATGTCCGGATCTATGAACAAGCCCGGGTCCTCACACAGATGGGCCAGCAGGTTTTTATTTGCACTTACCATCTGGGGAAAGATGTCCCCGGTCTGGATATTTACCGCAGCCGGAATGTCCCCTGGTATAAAAAAATAACTGCCGGGCCGTCGCTCGGGAAAATCTATTTGGATTTACTTTTAGCTCGGAAAAGTTGGCAGGTTATTAAAAACCAAAAACCGGAACTGCTGCACGCTTTTTTGCATGAAGGCGGGCTGTTGGGCCCGTGGCTGAAGCGCTGGGCTAAAGTGCCACTGGTCTTGGATCTGCAGGGCAGTCTGACCGATGAGATTAAAGCCCATAAATTTCTCGGCCAAAATCGGTTGGCTTTAAAAATATTTCAGCTTTTGGAAAACTGGGCGGTTCGAGGAGCGGATGCTGTTCTGACTTCCTCCCGGGTGATTTCCGATCTGCTGGCCAAAACGGAACTGCCGCCGGAAAAAATATTTATTATTTCGGACGGAGTTGATACTAACATATTTCGACCGGCGGCGGATAAAGCGGCCGTCCGAAAAAAACTGGGTTTGCCGCTGGATAAGAAAATTATCGTTTATCTGGGCCTGCTGACTGATTATCAAGGCGTGGATATTTTATTGCGGGCTGCGGCAAAATTGTGCCAAGCGGAGCCCAGTTTGTTTTTTTTAATTATGGGTTATCCGGATGTTGATAAATATCAGAAAATGGCTCTGGATCTGGGCTTGAGCAGTAATGTCCGCTTTACGGGCCGGGTGGACTATTTCAAGGAATCTCCAGAATATCTGGCGGCCGGGGATTTGGCGGTTTCAGCAAAAATATCTCTTTCGGAAGCCAATGGAAAATTGTTGAATTATATGGCGGCCGGATTGCCGCCGGTGGTGTTTAACACACCGGTCAATCGGGAAATTTTGGGTGATGATGGAACTTACGCCGAGTTAGGCAACGAACGGGATTTTACTGATAAAATTAAACAGCTTCTTGATAATGATGAAGCGCGCCGGCAATTAGGGCAAAAACTGCGCCGGCGGGCCGAAGAACATTTTTCATTGGAGGCGATTGGCGGTAAAATTATGGCCGTTTATCAACAGGTATTGTCAAAAAAAATGAGCTCTAAAAAGATAACACCTTTTTGGCGGATTTTTTATTCATACCGAAGGCGGCATTTAACGCCGCCATATTTCCCTTCGCGGCTGTGGATTGAACCGACCAATCATTGCAATTTGGCTTGTCCGGTTTGTTTGAATAAGCAATTGCCGGTCGAACAAAAGGGTTTTATGGAAATGTCCACTTACCGCCGGATTATTGATGAAGCCGGGGGTCGGGCCAGGGATATTTATCTGCACCACCGGGGGGAATCTTTACTTCATCCGGAGCTGGGGGAAATGATTGCTTATGCCAAAGCCAAAGGTTTGGCGGTCCGTTTGCATACCAATGCCACCTTGCTTGATGAAGCCCATGCTCGAATATTGCTGGATTCCGGATTGGATTTTATTTCATTTTCTTTTGACGGGTACGATCGGCAGACCTATGAGAAAATTAAAGCTGGCGCTAAATATGACCAGGTTCTGGCTAATATATTTAATTTTTTAAAAATGAAAAAGCAACTGGGCCGGGAAAAACCTTTTACCAATCTAACGGTCATCGAGTTTGAAACAGGCGGGGCGGATGCGCGGACTAAGAAAATAAATCAAAAAGAATTTTTGACGAAATTTCAGGAATGGACTCCCGATTCCATCCGGACCAGACGGCCTCATAATTGGGGCGGGGCCCTGGAGTCCACCGGGAGACCAAAAGTTCGGACGAATGGCTTTATGTCCTGCACGTTTTTATGGTATTCTTTGACTGTTTTGTGGGAGGGAACGGTTCTGCCCTGTCCGCAGGATTTTTTCGGCCGGCTGTCCTTGGGCAACGTCAATCAGACTTCTTTAACAGAGCTGTGGAACGGACCCCTGGCCAAAATACTGCGCCAGAGTATGTCCGGGCGGCCGTCGGAATTATTGGAACCATGTCGGCATTGCGACCGCCTGTTCCGCCGGCAGATTTTGGGAGTGCCGGTGGAAGAGATAAAAAATTATTTACGAGATAATATTTTTGGCTATAAAAGCCCCAAAAGAAAATAATTTAAATTAGAGGGAGATAAACTTGAAAATATTAGTCACCGGTGGCACCGGGTTTACCGGTTCCCATTTGGTCAAAAGATTGCTCGAGCGGGGCCATCAGGTTTTAGTTTTAGATAAAGAGGCTGGTTTATTTTTTCCGGAATTGACCAGGCTGGGCGCCCAAATTCAAATAGGTGATATTTTAGACAAAGATTTAGTGACCCGACTGGCGACTGGTTGTCAGGTGGTTTTTCATTTGGCGGCCGCTTTTAGACAAATTAATTTACTTAAAAAAATTTATTGGCAGATCAATGTTGAAGGCACCAGAAATCTGGCTGAAACCTGTCTGTCGGCCGGAGTTGAAAGGTTTATTTATTGCAGTACAGAAGGCGTTCATGGCTGTGTTCCTAATCCGCCGGCCGATGAAACAGCGCCGATAGCTCCAAAAGATTATTATCAATACACCAAATATGAAGGTGAAAAAGCGGTCGCCGAAGTGGCGGCTTGCGGACTAAAAACGGTGGTCTTAAGACCTACGGCCATCTACGGTCCCGGCGATCCGGGCCGTTTTCTGATGTTATTTAAAATGGCTAAAAAAGGTTTTTTCCCGATGTTTGGTTCTGGAAAAATAACGTATCATCCGGTTTATATCGATAATTTCTGCGATGTTTTCGAGCTGGCAATGACCCGCCCGGAAGCTGTGGGTCAAACCTATATCGTTGCGGATGAAAAATATTATTCGCTCAATGAGATTGTGTCTTCGGTGGCCCGGGCTTTGGGTAAAAAAGTCCGGATTATTCATCTGCCTTTTTTGCCGTTGCTTTGGGCTAGCTATTTGTGCGAATGGCTTTGTTTTCCCTTGGGTATTACACCCGTGATTTTTGTCCGGCGGGCTGATTGGTATCGGGAGAATCGGGGTTTTTCCAGCGATAAAGCTAAAAATGAACTGGGCTACCGGCCCCGGATTGGTTTGGATGAAGGACTGCGTCTGACGGCCAAGTGGTATCAGGAAAACGGATATCTATAAAGCAGGAGTTATCTGATGTGCGGGCTTTGCGGTTTTAATTGGCAGGATCCCAAGTTGATCAAAGCGATGACGGATGCCATCCGTCATCGCGGTCCGGACAGCGATGGCTTTTTCACTGACCAACGGGTTTCTCTGGGCGCCCGGAGATTGAGCATCATCGATTTGCGGCCGGTGGCCGATCAACCCATTACCAATGAAACTAAAACAGTCCATCTAGTTTATAACGGAGAAATTTATAATTTTTCCGAACTGGCCGATGAATTAAAATCCAAAGGACACAAATTTGCCACCCGGACGGATTCGGAAGTTATTGTCCATGCCTATGAAGAATACGGACCAAAATGTCTGGAAAAGTTTTCGGGGATGTTTGCTTTTGCCTTGTGGGACAGTCGGACCAAAAGGTTAATGCTGGTCCGGGATCGGATTGGCATCAAGCCGTTATATTATTACTGGCATGATAATAAATTAGTTTTCGCTTCAGAAATTAAAGCCATTTTAGAATGTCCGGAAGTTGTCCGCCAAGTCAATCCGCAAGCCATGTACGATTATTTAGGATTTGAATTTGTTCCGGCTCCGGAAACCATGTTTGCCCATGTTTATAAATTGCCGCCCGGACATTATCTGATTTATGAAAACGGCCAGATTCAGGTTAGGGAATGGTGGGATTTGGATTTTTCGCCGAAGCAACAATCGGCCAAGGATATTATCGAAAAAACCCGTGAGATGCTGGATAAATATATTCGTAGGATTCTGGTGAGCGATGTGCCGGTAGGCGTCTTTCTCTCAGGTGGATTGGATTCCAGCTGTGTGGTGGCTTATACTCGGAAATATTTGCCGGGCACTTTAAAAACTTTTACGATTGCCTACCGGGATAAAACTTATAGTGAACTGGACTACGCGCAGGAAGTCGCCCAATATTGCGGTGCCGAAAATGAAGTTTTATATATTGATCAAATCACCACACAGGATTTAGAAAAAACCATCTGGCATCTGGATGAACCTATGACCGATATGTCGACGATTCCGTTTTATCTGATTTGCCAGAAAGCCAGACAAAATGTCACCGTGGCTTTAAGCGGCGAGGGCGGGGATGAAGTTTTTGTTGGCTATGACCGGATTAAAGCCAGCCATTTTTATCACAATTATTACCGCTGGCTGCCAAACTGCATTAATAAAGTTATTTATCATCTGGTGGAAGGTCTGCCAGACCAGCCGCAAAAAAAGGGTCTGGTCAATGTGGCTCGCCGTTTTGTTCAAGGAGCGGCTCTGCCGGAAGCTGGGGAACATCTGCGCTGGCAATATTTCTCCAACAGTCGGCATGATGAAAATCTTTTTAATCCGGGCTTGATCAAGGAGGTCAACCGGGATCGGTTTGTCCACATCGAACGCTACACCAAAAAACATAAATTTCCGGACCGGTTGAGCCGCGAGCTTTATGTGGACCTGCGCTTCACTATGCCGGACAGTGTTTTAATGAAAGTGGATAAAATGAGCATGGCTCATTCTCTGGAAGTCAGAGTCCCCTTACTGGAATATGAATTGGTAGAATATTTTGCCACAGTACCAGCGGCTCTCAAATACAATGCTTTTACCACCAAAGCTATTTTCCGGAAAGCGATTGCTGATTTACTGCCGCCCCGAATAGTCCAGCGGGGCAAGCAGGGTTATAGCTTTCCTTCAAAAAACTGGCTGCGGGAGCAATTTAAGGACTATATGATGGATGTTTTGCACAGTTCATCCTGGGTCAAAGAAGATTTCAATATGATTTATATCGACACCCTGATCAAAGAACATTTGGAGCGACAACACAATCATAATCATGTACTCTGGGGCTTGATAAACATGGCTGTTTGGCACAACCAGTTTATTAAGAAATAGGGAAAAAACATGGCCGAAAAAAAAGTTAAAGATATCATGAAAACCTCTCTGGGGGCGAAACAATATCAAGACCTGGTGATTGGCCGGCCCGGGTTATGGAATTTATTGCGTTATGAATTATTGACGGGATTATTGGGATCTTTTCCAGGAGCGTTGGGTTTATTTTTAAGAAAAATTACTTATCCCATTTTACTGCGCGCATGTGGTGCTAAAGTAATTTTTGGCCGGCAGGTAGTTTTACGCCATCCGCATAAAATAAAAATCGGGGCCAAAGTCATTATTGATGACAGTGTGGTCATAGATGCCAAGGGACAGGATAACGAAGGCATTACCATTGAAGACGGTGTCTATCTGGGCCGGGGCAGTACGGTTTACTGTAAAGGCGGGAGCATCGAAATCGGGGAAGGAGCCAATATCGGTCATCAATGTATCATCTCTTCAACCGATCGTTTAATTATTGGCCGGGGAGCTTTAATTGCCGCTTTTTGTTATATCAATAATGGCGGTCGTTATGACTATCAAAGCCCGGTCAGATTTGTGGAACAGTCCGGATTTTCCAAAGGTCCGACAATTTTAGGTGACAACTGCTGGTTGGGAGCCGGAGTGATTGTTAATGATGGGGTAAAGATCGGAGAGGGAGCGGTCGTGGGCGCCGGAGCCGTGGTGGTAGATGATGTGCAGGAATATTGCGTGGCCGCCGGAGTCCCGGCCAAGATTATTAAAAAGCTGAAATGAACTAATCGTGTCAACTCATATAACCATGTTACCGAAACGGTAGTCCTTGCATCACCGAAAATGATCCCGAAGTAGGATCGAGCTTTTTGTAGGGATCGACCTGGCCCGGGTTCGACAGTCATGGGCTAACGACCAGTCCTAACTGATAGATTATCATGGGCTTACGGGCAAGCCGGAAAAATGGTGTGTGCCTACGGTTTTAGGCGCTTATCCGGACGTTAGTGACCGATGGCGGCTGTGCTATTTTCAATCTATTCAAGATGTTAACCTGTTCCGAGGTCAGTTCCGTCCGTTGAAAAATGCGCCCATCTTTTGAGGAAAATTCCCCAAGATGACAGCGGTCCATAATCAGGCGGATTCGGTCCCAGGTCTCGCCCGTCTCCCGTTCCGCGATCCGAACAAGAAGAAGCGAAAGATAACAGAGGAGAACATGAGCCCGGATCCTCTCTTCTTTGCGATGATAGAGCGGCCGGAGCTCCAATGTTGTTTTGAGCGTCCGGAACGCCCGTTCCACTTCCATGAGCTGCTTGTAGCCCAGGGCGATGTCTTCCGGGGACAGCGTATCGTCCGAGCTCGAGAGCAGGTACTTGCCGTCGAGCGACTCTTCTTCTTGGACTTTGGCTTGATTGATCCTGAGTTTGCCGGTCTTGGTCTGTCGGATATACCGGCCCATCGACCGGTGGGACAACAAGGCGCAGACGGCCTTCTTATGCGAAGCGACCTCGGGATCGCCCAGCGCCAGGATCGTCTCTGCGATCCTCTTCAGGGTTTTTTCCCGGGTTGCTTGATCTTTTTTCGCTTGTTCCGGATTATAGACGAGGACGAAACGGCGGCGTCGTTCTCCATCGCCGACGACAATCTCCTTGACCTCCAGGTTCTCTCTCACTTTCTGGCGCCGACCCTGGAACGACAGGGCTTCCTTATGAGCCGCCTGGCTGTCCCGCAGCTTCTCGCCCAGGATGTAATGCCCGCCGGCTTTCTGCAGAACGATCCGGTTCGCTTCGCTCGACATCCCCCGGTCCATGACCCAGATACAACGCGAAAGCTTCCAGCCTCGAAGGTCCGACTTCACCCGCTCCACCGTGGTCATGTCCGCCGTGTTGCCCGGAAGCACCCAGCAGCGCACCGGAAGCCCCTCCTTCGTCACCGCCAGCCCGATCACGATCTGCGGCCGATCCGGCCGGCTGTCCTTCGAATGACCGTACCGTCGGAAGTCGTCTTCTTCCTCGCATTCCGCATAGGTCGTTGTGGTATCGAAGAACAGAAGATCCACTTCCAGGTTGAAAAGATCAGCCGTGGCGAAAAAGACTTCCTTCTGGATCGACTCTTCGTGTTCCAAAAGAAAATCCATCGCCCGGTAAAGATGCTGCAAAGAGATCGGCTCCGGATTCCCCAGAGAGACGTCCTCGCTCACCCACTCCTCGACACCCCTCTTGGAGTCGGGCGCCAGGGCCCGGTTGGCCACCATGGCGAAGATCGCCCACTCGACCGTAAAACTAAAGTCTCTCTTCTGAAGGGCCTTGGCCAGGACCGTCCGGAGCCCCAGCCGCTCCCAGAGATGCCGCAGGAGATAAGCGCCTCCCAAGGGAGCGCTCTTGATGAACCGAAGCGCCGGCGTCGAACCCTGGGCTTCGAGAGCATCTTCGGGGGAGATAAACCGGCAGAGGCTGCGGACCAGTCTGCGGATGGCGCCGAGATCCAAAGAGTCGGCTCGGCCGAAGGTGTAGAGGACCCGGGCCCGGGCAAAGCCGCTCTGGGGATCGCGGACGTTATGGGCGAGTTGGACATAGGTGGTGGTGGATCCGTCCTTGTTTTTGCGGGAGATGGTCCGCACATACATGCCTATTCAAATATCATATACTACCATATATGTCAATACTTTATTTTGCATTCGCATGCCTACGCGGGTTTGACCTTTTTGAAATACTTGTGTTGAAAACAAACGGCTTACGTCGGATATGTGCTCAAAATATGCCTTTCACTGTTGAACCCGAGCCTGGAGAAGGCCGTCCGTGGCTCGGACCATGGCTTCAACCCGATCAACGACGGCAAGGTCCTCAAGGTCCCCATCCCTCCCCTGGACGAGGACAGGCGCCGCGAGATCGCCAAGCGGATCGGCAAGATGATAGAAGAGGAGACCAAGGAGTTCATCGCGGAGCTCGAGAAGGAGATCGCCGAGGACGACAAGTTCATGGGACTCGAGAAGCTCCAGTCCCTCCTCGACGAGCACGTCAAGAAGATCGAAGAATACGCCTCGACCAAGGAAAAAGAGATCCTCGAGCGCTGAATCTCCCGCCCTATTTTTTCCGGAACCAGTTCTCCTTCGTGCCGAACTTCGTCCGGATGACGACGCCCCACCCCAAGATGTTCAGGACCAGGGCAAAGAGGAACCCGAAG
>Ga0315289_10003421_pt1 | contig 24053 bp, 24 predicted proteins | sample YL17G11_40_MG_FD_203452 | JGI IMG/M metagenome (GOLD analysis project Ga0315289, IMG submission 203452) | Sediment microbial communities from Yellowstone Lake, YNP, Wyoming, USA - YL17G11_40 | ecosystem: Environmental > Aquatic > Freshwater > Lake > Sediment | place: USA: Wyoming | collected...
GGGGTCAAGGGCTATATCCTGAAGGAAAGCGCGATCGAGGAAGTAACCAAGGCTATTCAGGAAGTTTATAAGGGCCGTTTCTTTTTAAGCCCGGGCATCTCCAGCTATATCGTGGACGGCTTCCTGGCCAAGATAGGCGCCGGCAAGGATAAGAGCCCCGGGGACGGCCTGACGAAACGGGAGCGGGAAGTCCTTCAGCTCATCGGCGAAGGCTCCACGAACAAGGAGATCGCCCAAAAACTCAATCTTTACCTGAATACCGTCCAGGTCCACCGGCGGAACCTGATGCATAAACTTAATATCCACAAGCAAGCCGACCTCATCCGTTACACCATCAAGGAAGGCATCTCGAAGCTGTAACAAAATGCATGAAATTCATCATAATCCCAACCTGGAAACCATCGTTGACGGGCTTGAACCGATTGCCCTGATCATTCGCCGTGACTTCGAAGAGCCCGGCATCCACTTTTTCACCCCGGGCAATTTCTCGCAACAAGTCGCGCTCCTGAGGCATGACAAGGGGAAAAAGATCGCACCTCATGTCCATAATCTCGTCGTTCGTCAGGTTCTTTACACTCAAGAGGTCCTTTTCATCCGGAGCGGCCTGATCAGAGTGGATCTTTACTCCTCAACCCGTCATTTCCTTTGTTCCAAAACCCTCCAATCCGGAGACTTGATCCTGCTTTGCGGGGGCGGGCATGCGGTCGAAATGCTGGAAGACACGTCCATGATCGAAGTCAAACAAGGCCCTTACGTGGGAGAAGGCGACAAAACGCGTTTCGAGAAAGACAAGGTATGTCCATAATCCCCGTCAACGAACCGCTTATCGGTAAGCGCGAGATCGAATATGTCTCGGAGTGCCTCCGCACCGGCTGGATCTCCTCCGCCGGCCGCTTCATCGAGGAATTCGAGCGGAAATGGGCCGCCTACTGCGGCATGAAATACGGCATCGCCATGAGCAACGGCACCACGGCCCTCCAGGCGGCCGTCGGCTGCCTCGGCCTCCAGCCGGGCGACAAGGTCATCATGCCGACCTTCACCATCATCTCCTGCGCCCAGGCGATCATCTACAACGGCGGCATCCCGGTCCTTGTGGACAGCGACCCCCGCACCTGGTGCATGGACGTCGTCCAGGTCCGCGCCAAAGTCGAAGCGGAAATGAATAAGGGCGACTGCAAGCTCAAGGCCATCATGCCCGTCCACATCTACGGCCACCCCGTAGATATGGACCCGATCCTGGAACTTGCCGAGAAGTATAACCTCAAGATCATCGAAGACGCCGCCGAGGTTCACGGCGCTGAGTATCTTTTGGGCCGCAACACCGCAACCCCCCTATGGAAACGCTGCGGCGGCCTAGGCCACATCAGCGTCTTCAGCTTTTACGCCAACAAGCTCATCACGACCGGCGAAGGCGGCATGGTCCTCACCGATGACCCCGCATATGCCGAGAAGGCAAGAAGCTTGCGCAATCTCTGCTTCCTTCCGCATCGCCGCTTCTATCACGCCGAGCTCGGCCACAACTTCCGCCTCACCAACCTGCAGGCGGCCATCGGCCTTGGCCAATTGGAGCGCATGGCCGAGATCATCGCCAGGAAACGCTGGATGGGGAAGGCCTACACGGAACGCCTCCAGGGCATCCCCGGCCTCCAGTTGCCCGTGGAAGAGCCCTGGGCCAGGCAGGTGTATTGGATGTATGGCCTTGTCCTCGATGAAAGCACCGGCCTGGACGCCGTCCAATTCGCGCAAGGACTCAAAGCAAAAGGCGTGGAAACCCGGCCCTTCTTCCTGGGCATGCACGAACAGCCCGTTTTTCATGACATGGGCCTTTTCCGGGATGAAAAATACCCCGTCGCCGAACGCATCGCCCGTCAGGGTCTCTATCTCCCTTCGGGTTTGACCTTGACCGAAGCACAACTGGATCGTGTCTGTGAGGCGGTCAGGGCGGTGTTGCCATGACAGTTAAGGTATTCGGACAAGTATACGCCGATCAATACGACCTCCTTTACGGCGACAAAGACTACGAGGCCGAGTGTGACCTTATCGAGGACGTTTTCCGGAAATATGGAAATGGGAAAATTAAAACCATCCTCGACTTAGGTTGCGGGACGGGCAATCATGCCATACCCTTGGCCAGGCGTGGATACCAGGTGACCGGCGTCGACATTTCAGAAGATATGCTGGCTTGCGCTCGCGCCAAATCACAAAGCGCTGGCAGCGAAGGACAAAGCTTCCTTCACGGCGATGTCCGTAGTATCGATCTCCATCACCAATTTGACGCCGTGCTTATGATGTTTGCCGTCCTTGGCTATCAAACAACAAACGAAGACGTCCTTTCTGCTCTGAACAGCGCAAGCCGCCATTTGAAGCCCGGCGGTCTCTTCATCTGTGATGTGTGGTACGGCCCGGCCGTATTGTCGCAGCGTCCGGCGGAAAGAACAAAAATAGTACCAACTCCGAAAGGCAAAATAATCCGGACGGCATCCGGCCATCTGGACACTTTCCGTCACCTCTGTGAGGTCCGCTATCATATCTTTCGAATTGAAGAGCAGCGGGTGGTCAGTGAGGGCGAAGAAAAGCACACCATGCGCTATTTTTTCCCTCAGGAATTGGCCATCTTAATGCATCATGCCGATTTGAAGATGGCGGATATTTGCGCTTTTGGTAAGCTTGAACAACAGCCGTCCGAAGAAACATGGAATGTTCTTGTCATAGCAAATAAGGAATCGATATGACGGATTACGAGCTTGTCATCAAGCCGCCCAAGAGATTATCCGCCCTTCGCCTGAAGGAATTATGGGAATACCGGGAGCTGTTCTATTTTCTGATTTGGCGGGACGTGAAGGTCCGCTACAAGCAGACCGTCCTGGGTGCAGGGTGGGCGATCGTGCGGCCGGTCGTCTCGATGGTCGTTTTTACATTTATCTTCAATCGGTTGGCGGGCTTTTCATCCGAAGGCATTCCTTATCAACTTTTTACTTTTACTGGGGTTTTGGCCTGGAATTTTTTTTCTGAAGGTCTGACAGGTTCAAGTCAGAGCTTGATTTCCAATGCCAATCTGATAACGAAAGTCTATTTCCCCAGATTGATTATGCCGGCGGCCGCGGTATTGCGCGGTTTGGTGGATTTCGGCATCGCCTTTCTCATCTTTATCGGGTTCATGATCCACTATCACTATATGCCGACAGTGCATATATTATTATTCCCACTCGTATTGATCTGGGGTATTGTCGCGGCCCTGGGCGTCGGGTTGTGGTTTACCGCGATCGGCGTGAAATACAGAGACATCGCCCAGGCCCTTCCTTTTGTGACCCAGCTGATATTCTGGATAACACCGGTCGGCTATTCCAGCGCCAAGGTGCCTGCCAAATTGGAGTTCTTTTACTGGCTTAATCCCATGACAGGAGTGATCGAGGGTTTCAGATACACCCTTCTTGGAACTGCCCATATTCCACCCCACCTGCTTTGGATGTCCATCATTTTGAGCATCGTCATATTCATCACGGGGATAATGAATTTCCGGCGGATGGAAAAAGAATTTGCGGATGTGATTTGATCGAACATGAAGCCAATCATCAGCGTTAGAAATCTCAGTAAAAAATATATCATCGGTGAGAACATCCACGGCCGGGGCGCTCGTACCTTTCGCGATATCTTCGATTACAAAACGAAACGTCTATTCCGAAGAGACGTTAAGAGGAGCAAAGAAGACACAACACTTTGGGCGCTGAAAGATGTGTCCTTTGATGTTGACCAGGGCGAAGTCGTCGGTATCATCGGGCGCAACGGTGCCGGGAAAAGCACACTGCTGAAAATACTATCACGAATAACGGAGCCGACCGAGGGCGAAGTGATTATGCGCGGACGTGTCGCCTCACTGCTGGAAGTGGGCACCGGATTCAATGCGGAGCTTACTGGTCGGGAGAATATCTTTCTCAACGGCTCAATCCTTGGAATGAAAAAAAAGGAAATCAGGCAAAAATTCGATGAAATCGTCGCTTTTGCCGAAATAGAGAAATTCATCGATACTCCCGTCAAGCGCTATTCCTCCGGCATGTATGTTCGCTTGGCCTTTGCCGTGGCTGCGCACTTGGAGCCAGAAATCCTGCTAGTGGATGAGGTGCTGGCGGTGGGGGATGCGGCGTTTCAGAAAAAATGCCTGGGGAAGATGAGCGATGTGGCAAAAGAAGGTCGGACCGTGTTATTTGTCAGCCACAATATGGCAGCAGTCAATCGTTTGTGCCAGCGGGGTCTCCTTGTGAATAGTGGCCGTATTTCCATGGATACGCTCGTGTCTGAGGTGACAAACAAGTATTTGCAGTCCGACTCTGGAACGATGGCTGAACGGACATGGCGGGATCCTCAATCCGCTCCAGGCGACGACGTGGCAAGGTTAAAAGCTGTTCGTGTCCTGTCCTCAGAAGGGAAGATTTCAGATGCGGTAGACATTCGTTATCCAGTGACTATTGAGATGGAGTACTGGAACTTGAAACCAAGTGCGCATTTATCTGCAGCTTTCAGTTTTCTTGACAGTCAGGGAACCATTCTCTTTGTTTCACCGGATTGTATGGAGCCACTATGGGGATCTAAGCCGAGGCCAGTAGGATTGTTTCGAGCAAGGTGTGTGATTCCAGGAAATTTCCTTGGTGAGGGCTTGGTTACAATCTGGCCAGAAGTTAGTACGCGCTATCCCTTATATCAGATCCATTTCTTGGATCGCGATAGCGTGGGCTTTCAAGTAATAGATACTGGCGAACCAGGTAGCGTTCGAGCAAGCTGGGGCAGGACTGTTCTTGGAGTGGTTCGGCCAATACTTCAGTGGGAGAATTTGTATCTAGGAGAACGACAGACAGCATGATCACGAATCTTGTGTTAGACTCAGAGGGCATTGGGGTAGGCCGGGTTTCGAGTGGGTCAGTGTGATGGATGTTGCTCGCACTATTGCAGACTGCACTGGCGCGACTGTTGCCTCAGGCGAACGCAAGGGGAGCGCACCCAGTACGCCTATCCAGGGTAGGAATCTCCGCTGGTCTCCGCGCTTATCTCTTGAAGACGGAATACAACGTATGGTCATTGAGGCCCGACAGAGGATGGGCGCAGGTTGAATAGCCGAGGAAGCATGACCGAGCCACTGGTTAACCTTGTTACCTCGGCCTACTGTGTCGACAATTGTCTGAGAATATTCTTTGAGTGTATGGATATGATCGTCGTGCTGGAAAATCCTTTGTGGGGGAGCTGACCACAGTGATACAATCGCCTATTGTCAGCATCATTACTTCTTGTTATCGAGGAGAACACTATCTTGAAGGCTTTTTTAAAAGCGTTGAGCAGCAGACCATCTTTGACCGATTGGAAATAGTTTTGGCTGCTAACGAATCGAGCAGTAAAGAACTAGCCATTATTCATAGTTTTCAAAGACGTCATCCCGATCATTTGCGGCCGATCATAGTGAACAAAGTTGAGACAATAGGAAAGTCACTCAACCGTTGTCTACAAATGGCTAGAGGCGATTTCATATTCGCCTGGGATGTTGATGATAGAGTATTCCCCCGTACGCTTGAAGCATTGCTTCACACCATTCGGGAAGAAAGTGTTGATGGCACCTATGGCAATTATTATCGTGTGAGCGATCCTGATCATCCTATTGAGCCAAAACTCTATGAAACTCTGCCATTTGATCGCCAAGAGTTTACTCGTGAATGCCACTTTCAGGTGTGGGTTCTTTTTAATCGAGAATTACTAAAGAAAACTGGGTTGTGGGATGAACAGTTCCTGGCTCTCAACGATTTTGATTTCAAAATCAGGTTGGCCTACTTTGGCGAATGGGCCAAAACCGATATCGCTATTGGCTACTATAAGTTTCAGGGTGGGCGGAATCTATCCGACATGGATCTATTCTGGACAGAGCATACCATGGTCAAACTGCGATATGGCGCATATGACCGGATCAACTTTGATTATGTCAACAAGGCTCGAAAATACCGGATCGAACGATTGCTGATCAACGATCAGTGGTTAGACATCCGGAAAGTTATGCCTGATTATGATCAGTTCATCGCTGAACGCAAACCTCTGCTACCGATTGCGCTAAGAAAGTATAGACTGGCCCAGTTGAATCGCTGGCGGCGATTGCAGCCAGTCCGGGATGGCGCCCGGCGGTTATTGTGTTCGATGGCGCTGCTTGAACCTTTACGACAAGCGATGAGGAAGAGGTGAACTGTAAAGAATGAGTTCCCTGCGCTATCTAGTTCCGTACTTAGTGTTTGCTTTTTTCCTTATTAGATCAAGGCGAAGTCCGATCTACTTGATCTCTCTGCCGTTGGTTCTTTTGTTCGGTGCGGCGCTTTACCTTGATTTCTATCTTGTACGCGTCGCGGTTGCTGGAGTGCAGTTCGGATTACAAGACATTTTTTTGGTACTGCAATTGTTAGGGTGGGGGTATATAGTCCTAAAACGCCCCAGTGGTCAACAAATAACTAGGAACTTCGGATACCGGGTTGCGCTCATTGCACTTGCTTATTACTTTGTTATTATGGTGCTTTCTCTGCCTTCACTAGAGCGGGTGTTTTCGAACGCTATCTTGACTTTCCCGAGATTTTTTTACTTGCCATTGGGCTTCTTGATCATGCTGGATACCTACCGCAGGTTCACCCGTCGTGAAGTTATGATGTTGTTACGCGACCTGAGTGCGGTTACGGTATTCTTGTCATTTCTCTACATATTGAATGCACTACTTCCAGGCTCTGTTTATGAATTAAAAGGAAGTGATTACATTGCTGAATTGGATATTGTGCGACTCTATTCGGCGTTTCCCTACTGGTCACGCCTGGCCATACTCTATCTGGCTGTTTCCTCCACGTCGAAGCTTATAGCATGGGGCGGTCTAGGTATTCTGGTTTTCAGTGCTGTATTCTACTATTCACGTTCGTTCTTATTGATTGCTCTGCTCTCAATCTTGTGCGGGCAACTGGTCGTTTGGGCAAAGAAGCGACGCATGCAATTGATTATACGACAAATGGTGACAATCGGTTTGTTATTGGTCGTTCTGCTTGCGGCTATCACAGTTGCTCGCCCGCAAGTTGATTTCCTAGCACGAAGATTCGAAGGCATTTTGAATTTCGGTATTAGTGCTGACGTTAATCTGCAGGAGCGAATGGAATATTATCGTGTGGCGTGGTTAGCCATTGAGCACACAGACGCATGGATGGGTTTAGGCGCGTTTTCGAGCGGTTCGGATAATGTTTGGATTACGGGGAGCTGGGACAGCGACTACTTTCCAGTGATTGTCTGCACCGGTCTAATAGGTGTAGCGGTTTACCTGATACCTCAGCTTATGGCGTTGGTGGCCTCATTTTTTCTTCTGGCAAAACGCTCCGGAGAAGGATTTACTCTGAGTTTGATTGCCGGCCTTTATGTCTTGGGCAACTTGATATGGTCACTCTTCTCTATAAACTATACATTGTATCCTACTCTGTCTACTTTTGCGTTGGTCCTGGTTGCCATTGAATCAGATAGTCTATGGATGCAGCCCGAACGGGTGTAACTGCTCGCTGCCCATCCCGTCAGAATCCTGCGCGGAGTGGATCTAAGTTGGTTCACTCGCGAAGATGAGTATTGGATCCTCCGGCGCATAGTACTTGTGATTCTTATAGGCTTATTAGCGGTTTATCTTCCTAGGCGAATTATCGGCTTCTGATTGTGGCGGATAGCGCGCATTGTCGACCAGCACTTGTGTTGTATCAATCGGAGATCTGTTTGATGAAATGGAAATAGATTCAATGATTTTTGGCAGCATCCCCAAACCTGCTTTTGGGCATGCACCGAGTCACATGAATCGCTCTCGGGCATAGCAATTTGTGGTCGCAGAGGATAATTATATATGGAGATTCCGTGGCGCAAATGGTATAGGGTACGTCCTCGGCATATAACTTGGGTTATCAAACGAGGCTGGCAACACTTGGTGGAGAGCCTTTTCAGACCAATCGCTCGGAGGCGTATTCGCCGCGAGTTTCCCGGTTCAACCTTTGTGGGTCCTTATGAACAGGATGGCGTATATATGAGCTTTCGGGAAGAGCAATGGTTGTGGACGCATCGCGATCTGGTTCGCGGCGTTGTCTTGGATATGTCCACTCCGCGTTATTGGCATGAATGGATCTATCAACTTCCCACTGTGGAGAAAGTGCTAATCAGTGACCTCTGGACAGTTGAAGTCGGAAAATATGGACACCAATCTAAGGTGGATATCACTGGAGATTTTGCTGCGCAGAAACTTCCTGTCCCCGAAGAAAGCTTCGACACCGTGCTTTGCCTAAGCATTCTGGAACACTGTACAGAACCAGCGACCATGGTAAGGAATATCGGCCTTATCCTGCGCCCTGGGGGCGTAGCGTTTTTCTGGTGCCCTTATGCGTATATTGATGGACATACGGGTGACCAGGGACCGGATTATTGGCGCTTCTGCCGCGATGGATACCTTGTCATGGCGCGCAAAGCGAACTTGGAGGTTCTAGAGACAGGACAACACGGTGATTTAGGCAAGTACTTTCTGTTCGAGTTGGGCTGGAGTGCCGTTGCAACCTCCTTGCATCGTGGAGTGCCGTTGGCAAATTGGATGATCTGCCGCCGGCCCAGTTGAACTGAATCAGAGAGGACAGAAGGATCCTTCGATGGCGCAACCGGCTTCACGAGGCGCTTTTTTCAACCCAGATGGACGTCGCTGGCTTTCGATATGAGTATCCTATTTATGATGCCTCTTTGGACGGCACCTTCGGAAGTGTGGATGCAGCGCATGTTGGAAGAACTGGGAGATGATCTGGGGACAGTGGTTGCTTGGAATACGGCGGGAGAGACAAGTTGGCGTGGTCGTGCCAGGGCTGTAGCGCTACGTCCGCGGCGTTCACTCTTTGATCGCCTTCTTGCGCGTCTTAGTATTCGTTCTCCCAAACAGATACTTCTCCGAGAGATTCGGCGTCCTGGGATCAGCCACATCCTTTGCCATTATGGAGAATTCGCAGTGCATTTTATGGATGTGTGGCGAACAACGAATATGCCGTTATTCATCCACTTCCATGGTTTCGACGCAACGTTTGACCTTCGGTCGGTCGAACAACCCGGCAAATCCTATTATACCGAGTCCTATCGACGTGATATGCAGGAATTAGCACGACGGGCTACACTGATTGCGAACTCTGAATTCACCAAATCGTTACTGATCAATGCGGGAATTCCGGCGGACCGCATTCAGGTAAAGCACCTTGGAGTTCCGGTCCCTGCAGTCGAGAGGGTCCAAAGACGGCGAGACGAAATCCACATTCTTCATCTTGGGCGTCTGGTGGATTTCAAGTCGCCAGATCGCACAATCAAGGCCTTTGAAATAGCTCGATCAAAAGGTCTTAGGGGGTATTTGACAATTGCTGGTGATGGGCCTCTGCGAATGGTATGTGAGCAGCTGCGGGCAGAGTCTCCTTACATGAACTCAATTCATCTCATAGGGGCCGTAACCGCAGAACGCGCCCAAGAGCTTCTAGCAGACGCCGACATTTACACTCAACATAACACTAAGGGTGAGTTCAGTAGGCAAGAAGAGTGCTTTGGTGTTTCTATCCTCGAAGCAATGGCCGCGGGTATACCGGTCGTTGGCACGCGAAGTGGTGGCGTGTTGGAAACGGTGGTTGATGGGGAAACAGGCATTCTTGTTGACCCCGGAGATGTTGAGGGGCAGGCAGAAGCTATGCTTCGGTTGTCAAAAGACCCCGCATTACGCCAGCAATTAGGCGATGCAGGTCAAAAGCGTGTGGCAGAGTATTTCAACATGGAACGTGAAGCCGAACGTTTGCGAGCAATAATTGGCTTGGGGGAGAACCGCCACCATATATGACCAGAATAATACTGACTGCCCGATGTTTTCCCCCACCTGGTGGTAGGCCAAACGCACTCGATAATATGTTTATGTCATCCTCGCAACAAGGAGCGCTTATAATTGTTTGAAATCATCGAGGGCTCGGTTATCTGGAAGTATGGTGGGGTTGGACACGTGAGCGAATGAGCTAAGATGGTACTCGTCTCGATCGTGATTCCAACGTACAATCGCGGGTCGTTCATTGAGCGGGCCGTGTATAGCGCACTCACTCAAACTTACCCTGATTTGGAAGTGATCGTGGTGGATGACGATTCCACCGATGACACTCCTGAAAGAATAGCGGCTTTGCAGCGAGTCGATCATCGAGTGCGCTATCTACGCCACGAGACTAATCGGGGTGCCCAGGCGGCTCGCAACTCCGGTATCCAAGCTGCCCAGGGAAGCTATATTGCTTTTTTAGATTCCGATAATGAATGGCTACCCACAAAACTGGAGCGGCAAATGGAGGTGTTTACCCACGCTGGGGAGGAAATCGGCGCGGTCTACTGCGGTTTCCGGCGAGTGTCTGAGACGGATGGATTTGTGGCTGATCTACGCCCGCGACACCGAGGGCATATATACCAGGTAGCCCTCACCGAATGGATCGCAGACACTAGCACGTTGGTTGTGCGCAGGGAAGAGCTAGAAAGAGCCGGCCCATTTAGAGAGCTAATCCGATCTAACCAAGAATGGGATCTATGCATCCGACTTGCACAGCACTGCGCGTTCGATTTTGTCCCCGAGCGCCTTGTTCTGTACCACTTGCACTCGCTACCGACGATATCCAAAGATCTGCTGAGAGACGCCTACGGATACCTGGACGTGGTCAATGCGCATCGCACCGAGATTGTGCAGGAATGCGGTCGCGGCGCTCTCGGTAAGCATTATTTTATGGCAGGTCAGCGGTTTATGATTGTTGGTAGACTAGATTTGGCTCGGCAAAGCTTCCTGCAATCCCTTCGGCTGGCTCCATTTTCCTCAATAGCGTTGCTCTATCTTGGGGCTACGTTTCTTGGCAATAGGGGCTATAGCTTTCTTCGGGCTATCAGGCATCGGCGCTAAGGATGCTCAGTTACATTGTTACTGAGTAGGATGCCCCTTGACATATACCATGCAAGTGTGGAGGTAGCCGTGCGTATCGGAATCGTTGTGACCGTTGGGCCAAGCAATGGTGGAACGTATTGGTACTCGTTTTCTGTTCTTAATGCTCTCAGAGATTATGGACACGGAAACGACTATTTTGTATTCCATCAAGAGCCGGACTTTCCCGTTGAGCAATATAGCCGCGCGAACTGGACAGTGCAGTATATCAAAAAACGGAAAAATCATTTGCTTACGCGAGTTGCCAGGTTGATTTCTGCTTGGGGGGTGCCCGCGCTTGCCCCTTTGGCTCGAGGCCGCTACCAGACATTGCTGGGCTATAACCTCGATCTGGTTGTTTGTCCCTCAACGAGCTTGGTAGCCTGGTGGTGCGGCTACCCCTTCATTGTCGCAATCCACGATGTGTGGTATCGGTGGCATCTGCATAAGTATCCAGGTGCCAGGAGGTTCAGCGAACCATTCCGGGACATAATCTGGTCCAGAGCAGCCAAATCGGCTCGCCTGATTCTTGTGGAATCTGAGATGGGCAGAGCAGAGGTTATGTCTGCCTATGGGGTGTCAGAAGAAAAGACCCACCTACTACCCACCGGACCGGCGCCCTTCATCTGGAATTACGATGTGGCGCGGCAGTCGGTGGTGCGGGCCAAGTATGACTTGCCCGAATGTTACGTCTTCTATCCAGCAATTGCCTCGATCCTGAAGAACCAACTACGGGTTATTGAGGCCATCGCGATTCTACATAGGCAACATAACTTGAATATCCATGCCGTCTTCGCGGGCCCAATGGGGCAATATGGTGAGCAGTTGAGAGACATTGCCCGCTATCAGGACGTGGAGAAATTGATGCACTTCTTAGGGCCCGTGCCTGACGGCGATATGGCTCTGCTCTACCGTGGCGCCTTATGCCTGGTTATGGCAAGCTATGTCGGCCCTACAAATATGCCCATCTGGGAGGCTTTCGCGATCGGTTGTCCCGTAATCTCCTCCAACGCTGGTGCGATGCTTGATCAAGTCGCAGATGCAGGTTTGCTTTTTAATCCATCCGATGCGCCCCAACTAGCGGAGTGTATCCTACAGCTTTACCGCGATCTGGCGCTGCGCGAGCTTCTCGTTCAGCGCGGTTTTGAGCGCATTGCGCCATTGCATCCCGAGATTTGGGCGCAAAGTCTGTTGCAGGCAATTCGTAAAGCTGTGGCCTGAATGGCGAGTGCCGTGCACTCCTGGGCAGTATGGTCGTTGCCAAGCCAGGAGCAAACTAATTCGGTATTTGTACGCTTGAGATCTGAAGCGCTCTTATTACTCGACTTTGGCATTAACATTAAGTGCGCGCTGGTCATTTCCAGCGAGATCGGTTATAATCAGAGCATTCATCCAAGGCAGCACGCGCCTCTACAGCTTGCCTTGACCCGTTGAAGTCTCGCACAAAGAGCGCCACAGGGAGTATCATGAACCCCTCAGCCTGGGCCAAGACTTCTTGGTGACCATTGACCAACTGGCCGATATAGTGGCCAATATCGCCGGAATCCAGATTATAAAAAAACACGTGCCAAGTCCACAGGGTGTACGCGGGCGTAACTCCGATAACACTCGCTTTGCGGGAGGTGTTGGGTTGGGAACCAGAGATATCACTAGTGTGGTGTCTCAATGACGACTTTACAATGAGTTACGGGGGTAACGATTGTAAAGATGAATCGGAGACACAACACTAGAAGAAGGTTTAGCGCGCACGTACGCCTGAATTGAAGACCAGGTACGGGCAAAACTGGGTATGGAGGTGATTCAACATGACCGATGAGCTTTTTTGGCAGAACAAGCGCGTTTTGGTCGGGGGCGGATGTGGTTTCCTCGGTTCGTATATGGTGCCGCAATTGGTTGAAGTAGGTGCATGTGTTACTGTCGTAGACAATCTTGACAATGGCTACGTGGATAACCTGAAATCGGTGGTGGACTCGATAGAGTTTATTCAGGGTGATCTGCGTGATCCACGAGTCAGCGACCGGGTGACGCGGAAAAAGGAGGTTGTTCTCAACCTTGCCGCCAAAGCGTTTGGAATGGAATATAGCCGTGCCCATAATGGGGAGATGCTGGTTTATAATCTGTTGGCAACATTGACTCCGCTTGAAGCCGCGCGGCAGAATGGTGTTCAACGCTATTTGATCGTTAGTTCGTCGTGTGTGTACCCCGACGATGCACCGATTCCTACTCCTGAATTGCCTCTTTTTACTAGAATGCCCGAAAGCGTTAATGAGGGATATGGCTGGGCAAAGCGCATCCAGGAACTTGCAGGTGATTACTATGTGCATGATTACGGTATGAAGGTTTCGATTGTCCGCCCATTCAATCCGTATGGCGGCAACTATCACTGGGGATCGGAGGAAAAGGCACACGTTGTGCCTGCGCTGGTCAAGCGCGTGATGGATGGTGAAGACCCACTGCGGGTTTGGGGAACCGGCAAGCAGCGGCGCAATCTGCTCCATGCGAGCGATGCGACCAGGTTGATCCTAACGGTGGTCGAGAAGGATTTGGTTGCCACTCCAGTCAATATCGGTTACGACGAGGACATCACGATTGCCGACTTGGTCAACCTCATCTGTGAGGTGTCAGGCAAACATCCGAAGGTAGAGTTTGACACCAGCAGGCCGGAGGGGCGCTTTCGCAAGTGCGCTGATGCTACTCGCCTCAGGGAAGTTACCAATGGCTACGTGCCGCGGGTGTCGCTCCGCGAAGGGATTGAAGAGATGATCGAGTGGTACCGGAGGTCTTTTAAATGATTCCTTCACTTAACGGTCGTGCATTCAAGTTGATGCAAGTCGCTCCAGTGTCAGGTTGTTTGGTTGAGTTTGGTGTCTATAAAGGGGCCGGTATAATTGCTTTTTCCAGGTTAGCGCGCCAATTTTTGGGTAGTGTTCCCCCATTGTACGGTTTCGATTCTTTCGGCGGCATGCCGCCAACCAGTGTGCCGCTACAAAATGGATGTTCAACGGATTGGGCGAGCGGAACTTTTGCTGATACAAGTCTGGAGGGTGTTGAACGGCGTTTGTCGGACGAGGGTGTGCAAGCCAAGTTGGTAAAAGGTATTTTTACAAACCTGAAACCGTTGGGCGAGTATGGCATAGACCGGATTCGGTTTGCTCACATTGATGCAGACATCTACGAAGGTTATCGTGATGCCCTGCGTTTGATTACTCCGCATGTGCAGGTCGGAACCGTGATCCTGTTCGACGAAAGCATGCCCCCCACCGATCACCGATATCAGAGCATTCGTTTTCATGGCAAGCGGGCGGTGGAAGAGTGGGAGAATGCTACTGGCTTGAATCTGCATCTGATCCGATTTGAATGGACCGTTGCCTTATGTGTTGTTGTTGATGAAGCTTATCTGACACATTATGCTCCGGCGATTGTTCGATTGCGCCAGGATAATTGGCGCGAATCTATAGAGAACATAATTCGAAGAATGATTGAACGGTATCGGAGGTTTTTCAAGGTGAGCGACACCTGTTGACTAGCTCACCGGTTTTGACTCGGACGAATACGTGAGCTACTTCGCTTGATGCATGACTATGGTTTTGATTTGATTGCGATGCATGATATCGCCTATCATCGGTCATCGCATTATGGACTGCGTCTGTTTCAGATCGATGGGGTGTTTTGCCGACGTGGCAAAGTCTTGTTTGCGTGAGCCAAAAATATGCTTAGTCAAATTAAAGGAACAGCCAGGCGCATTCTAAAACCAAAAGCCCACCAGCCCATCCTTGGCGACCACCCTTATGGCGGTCCAGAAAACAGCCGCATCACATTTGTCATGGTCTGCCGTGGAGGATTTAATATCAACGTGCCTAATGCCAATGCCACGATTCGGTTGGGGATCTGCCGGGGTTTTGCGCAGATTGGTGTGCGCTATCAACTGGTAAGTGTGTGGGAATTGGAAAAGGCGTTGCACGAGTTGCGCCGCCCGTTCATCTATTTGAGTTGCTATGATTATGAGGACTTGAACGGGCATGCACTCAAAATGCTGGGAAATTATCCCCATTTGATTTGGGTCTATCCATGGTTTGCCGATCTAGAAAGGGTCTATGCCGAGCATAACCTGCCCGCCCCGTGCCTTTCACCGCGAGCTGCCAAACGGATCTTGGATTCTGGTGCTCGTTTCGTGTTTGCACCTGTGCCGCCTTCCTGCTTGCGTTTTTACGACGAGTGGGAAAAGCGCGGGCAACGGGTAGTTTCGCTTCCGCTGGCATGTGACACCATCCGCTATTTTCCGCGAGCTGACGACAAACGGTTTGCGGATGTGCAAATGGCGTTTGTGGGCGGCTATCGCGGTTACAAGAATATCCAGTATGACAAGTACCTGAAACCCTACGAAGATATTCTGCGGGTTTACGGCTATGATCGCTGGCCCTACAAGGGCTACGGCGGTCTATTGGCTGACGATGATGAGCGTGTGTTGTATCAAAATGCGTGCGTATGCCCTGCTCTGAGTGAGCCGCATGCCGAATCAATGGGCGATATTGTCGAGCGTGCGTTCAAGGTGATGGGCAGTCACGGATTGGCAGTGACAGACCTTATTCCAGGGTATCGCGAGTTTTTTACTCCTGCTGAATTGTTAATGCCTGGCAGTGTTGAGGAATATCACGCAATGGTGCAAAAGGCATTGACCGACGAGGACTTTAACCGACGCTTCCGTGAAAGGGGGTATCAGGCCATTCTGGCGCGACATACCTACGCGCACCGCGCACGGGCAATTCTGGAATATTTGGGGCTTGCCGCAGTATCAGATGTCAATGTGGGTCCGACAAATGAGCAAACTTAAGATTCGTCCGACAATTGAGCATTTGCGACGCTGGCTCACGCCGGTGGCTGACCCTCTTAAAGTCATGCGCGGCTTGTTTGCCTCCCCGCACTGCTTTTCCGACTGGGGGGAAACCTTGCTTGCCTAGTGCGCGGCAGTTACGTTCTCTCAATATTACAATGCGAGGCGTGGTGACAAAGAATAATTCGCGTAGCATGCTTGGCTGCTTGGGAAAAAAAATACCTTGGCTTGTCAAACTGTTATTGATTTTTGTGTACCCCTTTCCGCGTTTGTTTATTGCTATAACGCAATGGAGTGGGCTATCATCGGCAGTTATGGCGAGAATCTGGAACATTCATCGCGGACCATTGAAGGGGTATCGGCTTTTCAATTTGCTACCGCTCGAAATTGCGCCAGTTCTGTCGAACAGCATGGAAATACGGTGCTCTAATATATTATCAAAACTAAACCTCAACTCTGCAATTGTCTTTGATGTGGGCGCAGGTTACGGTTACTACGCCTTGTTGTTGGCGCGTCTGGTAGAAATGGGCCGGGCATACAGTTTTGAGCCGGATTGGCGTAGCTATGGGCGATTGGTGCAGAATCTCGCAATCAACGCCGTACAAAATGTGGTTCCTGTCCCCGTTTGTATCTCGAATTCTCAGCCGACTTTACTGAAATGGAGTTCACGACAAGAGGATCCATGGAACAGTGGCCTTGCTAATGATCAACAGGTTGATGCGCAAAATCTAACTGCAGTTCCAGCCATGTCGCTTGACGAGTTTTCGTGTGTGCTAAATGTCCAGAATCAAGTGAAACTTATCAAGGTTGATGTAGAAGGCGCAGAGTTAGATGTGTTGAAAGGTGCTACTCGTTTGCTGGACAGTTCTCAGCCATTGATACTTTGTGAATTGCATAGTGCTGGGATTGCCCAACAGGTCTTTCAATTTTTATTTGCCAAGCATTACGAATGGGAAATGGTTGAATACATGAGCGAAACGCGACAACACATCCTGGCTTTTCCTGCCAGCCAATCTGCAAATTATCGTGCGGTGATTGCGAAATAGATGCGTATCTTTCAAGTGCTTGAAGGTTCTACCAATGCCGCTATCGCCGGCAACCAGACCTGGTATCGCAATCTCTACGAGCCGTTGGTGGAGATGGGGCACGAGGTTGTGTTGTTCGATGCCTGTGAGGGTAAATCGGCAATGCGGCGCAATAACGCGCGGGCTCGTGCCACGTTCAGCCAAAAGTTACTGGATACTTTCCGCCGTGAGCATACGCAAAAGCCGTTTGCCTTGTTCTTTGCTTATTTGATGGATGGCATGGTGGAACCAGCGACATTGGACGAGATTCGCAAGAGCGGCGCGCCAACTTGCAATTTTTCATGCAACAACATGCATCAGTTTGACCTGGTGGATGAGCTTTCGCCGCACTTTGATTACAATTTGCACTCGGAAAAGGATGCGCGCGACAAATTCCTGGCGATTGGCGCCAACCCTCTCTGGTGGCCGATGGCATCCAACCCCAAGTACTTTAAGCCAATGGATGTGCCGCGCACGCTACAGGCTTCTTTTGTTGGCACGAACTATGCGTTGCGGGCGCGGTATATTGCACATCTCTTGGAAAATGGGATAGATGTACACGCCTACGGACCGGGGTGGGTTAGCGGCGCGGCAAGCCTATGGCGCTCAGTCGCCAAACACTATAAACTCTGGTTGAACGTCCTGTTTGCTATTTCGCCCCAATCTCAGAGTATGGCCTCGGCGCAATTGGCCGCCCATGATTATCGGCGTAGTTTGGGCGCGCGCTTCCCGGCTAACGTGCATCTGCCGGTTTCGGATGATGAGTTAATCGCTCTGTACAGTTGCAGTCACATCAGCCTGGGCTTTCTCGAGGTTTATAATCGTCACGATCCAAGCCGCTTCGTAACGCAGCACCTGCATCTGCGCGAGTTTGAAGCGCCGATGAGCGGGGCGCTTTACTGCACGGGATATACGGAAGAATTGGCAGAAATGTTTGAGCCAGATAAAGAAGTGCTGACCTATCGAAATCAGCACGAATTGTTGGATAAAGTGCGTTATTATCTGGCAAATCCAGTGCGAGCGGAACAGATACGGCAGGCGGGCAGAAAGCGAGCCCTTGCCGAACACACTTATCAGGCGCGTTTTCAAAAATTGTTTAAAGCATTGGGTTTATCAAAATGAATGATACTCCTATGGTTAGCGTGGTTATACCTGCCTATAATGCATCCCAACGGATTGGTGAAACGTTGCAGAGCGTGTTGGCGCAAGATTTCACCGATTTCGAAGTTATCGTGGTGGATGATGGCTCCACAGATGATACTGCGACAGTAGTCGCGAATTTTGGCGAACGCGTGCGCTGTATCCAAAAACTGAACGAGGGAACGGCTTCGGCGCGCAATGTGGGAATTCGAGCCGCGCGCGGTGAGTATATCGCCTTTGTGGATGCCGACGATTTATGGGCAAAAGAGAAATTACGATTGCAGATGAACTTCCTAATAAGGACTGGGTTAGCGTGGGTATATAGCGATGCAGTGGCGTTTGATGATGAGAGTCGTAAATCCTTGTTTAGATTCGGAAAGCTGTTTCGACAATATGCCGGTGATGTTCTTGAGGCACTTTTTCTTAATGGTTTTATTCCCTCTCCTACACCCATCGTTCGGCGATCGGTCTTTGAGCATGTAGGTTACTTTAGTAATGAGAGGCCATACCCTGAAGACTGGGCAATGTGGCTCAATATCGCTGCCCGTTACCCAATTGGTTTGATTCCTCGACCGCTAGCGTACTATCGTGTTTCTGGCGCGAGCAAAATGGGACGTATGGACCATCTAACCAGGTTACAGGTCGAAAAAACAGTGATAGAGAATGCGGTAGCGCAAGAGCCAGCACGGTTGAGTCCTCTCAAGAATCGAGCATTGGCGAATTCTTATTTCCGTGTAGGGCGGATAATCGCAAGGGACGGTAACTTGCAGGAAGCGCGACAATTATTTCATTATGCAGTTCAATTGTCACCTGGCCTTATAGAGGCGTATGTGGATTGGGCAGGTTGTCTCGTAGGTGGTTTTCCTTTGCGGGTGGCAATCAATTTACGAAAACGGGTGCGGCTGCTTGCCGTTCCAAATAAAGCTAGTGTCGAGGAACGAGTCAATCGAAAAGAATGCTGACTAGCCTGGATTTCCACGGACAACTATCTTGCTAAGATTGGGGCAGTTTGAAAGCTTGGTCCGCCGTCAGGCGCAAGGCCAAACCGTTCCACTAAGGAACGTTAATTGGCCGATCCAGAAGACCGGAGGCCAGGATGATGGGCAGATGCGAACGCCGATGAAAACGGACCTGGACCTCTTGGTCCGTGATTTTCACGTCGGCCGGAATGTCGATCAGATCCCGGAACACGTGCCGCGCTTGGGCGTCGGAATAGCCCCTCATCCGCAGGGCCAGGCGGCGGTAAAGGCCGGAGGCGATGACGAGAAGGGCCAGGTCGAAGTCCACCTTCAGGCTGACGGCGGACGACAGCGCGTCGAGATGGAAGAAGCGGTCGGCATCGGACAAGGCGTTCTCGATCAGCATCCGCTGGACGTAGCGGATGATCAGACGTTTGACCGGAGAGCGATGTTGATTGGTCAGCAGGATGGTCGGTTCGTCGTGTCCGAGATCCTGGATCAGAATCTGGCGGAAGTCCCGGCCGGCCAGGCGGACCGACTGTTCATGATACCGGGGCGTGCGGTACTTCCGCGTCGGGACGTCCAGCTCGACCGTCCGCCAAGCGGAACGCGGCAAAAGGACGACCTCCCGGAGGATCTGCGGGGAACGGCGGCGGAAGGTGATGAAGGCGAGGCCCATCCCATCGAGCTTGGCCAGGGCTTTATAGGTCGTGAGCCGGGAATCAAAGACCAGTTCCCCGAGGGCCGCGCCATGGGTCCGCTTCCAAAAATCGATGAAGCGGAACACCTCGCGGGCTTCTTCCCCCTTGCGCAAGTCGGCGTTGGATTAGCAGAACGCGTGCGACGCGGCGTCCTGGCCCAGGAAGGCCAAAACACTCGGCTGGTGGGAAAAGTACTTGACATTTACAGCTGGCGGCGGTTGCGCATGGAGACGAAGTGCCATTCATCAGAGCGGGCAAAGGATCCGTTCTGAACGACGAGCAAGCATAAATAAGGGTCCAAATAATGTCATTCCGAGTTAGTTTAAAAGGGAAGCTTTCCTCCATCCTCAAAACTGCTGTGGCAAACTATGTCTATGAGATAAGATATGGAAGAATAAGGATCAAACGGAAAGGTGGTTTAGGTTTTCTAACAAAAATAATAAGCCGCCCTTCACCGGAAGAAGAGTTTTTGGCATCGATAGATTTGGAAGGGAGAACTATATATGATATAGGAGCGTATATAGGTTTATTGACTATCTTCTTTGCCAAAGCGGCTGGCCCCACAGGCCAAGTTGTTGCCTTTGAACCCAATGAAGAAAACGGCTTCAAAATAAGGGAACATATTCGGTTGAACCAGGTACACAACATTAAATTTCTTGACTTTGGCATAGGGGATACAAGAAGGGAAAGCCAAACTCTCATTGTTAGACGAAAGAGCAGCGCTACAGGTAGCATGGATGAAAAAATACAATCCCAGATAGTTAGGGAAGGAGATTTTAAACGACTTCAGATCAATATAGATACCCTGGATGGCGCTATATGTACCTATAGATTGCCGAAACCAGATTTTATTAAAATGGACATTGAAGGAATGGAATATCCTGCTTTGTTAGGTATGTCTCAGACGGTACAAAACTATTCCCCTCAATTTCATATCGAAATCCATGGGGCTGATGAATTCTGCAAGTGCGAGAATATTCGCAGAATTACCGATTTGTTTCAATCGTGGGGGTATTCTCTGTGGCATGTTGAGACTCGGCAAGATATCACTATCAATAATCACACGATCGCAAAAGTAGGGCATATTTTCTGTAGACGACCATAGAAGCCTATAAGCGCACAACTGCATCAGCCGATTCGCTCGCTAAGGAATGGGTACGCAAAGCCAATTTGATTTTTTTCGTAGCCAGATCCCTGGGTGACTACGCTTGCAAGCGCCTGCGCTGATTATTGATCATAGGAAAGAGGTTCAACTTATATGCCTGATACCAGCGTACTATTGCTTACTGAAAATACGGGGGTGGGCGGAATTAACACCTATACGATGATTCTTGCAAAGGGATTGATGGATTGTGGCTTTGTAGTTGATATTGCAAGTATTTGGCCAAAACCTGATAATTGGCTGAATCACCAGTGCTTGAATAACTGTCTTCCTCTTGATGTACTGGCAACTAATCGGTCAGTTCTTGAATTTCCAAGAAGCATCCACAAACTGATTCATAAGATTAAACAGCGGAACTATGATATTATCCATACACAGGGAACTTATTCTGGCCTGGTCGGCAGAATGGCTTATTTGCTTTCAGGAAAACGAGTTCGCTTGGTTGCTACTGTTCACTCAATGATTGATGATTCGAGATTATGGAGGAAGTTGTTTATTTGGATAGACAGAAAAAGTTTCCGTTGGAACCATGCCACCATTGCTTGCAGCCAATATGTTCTACACAGATTACAATTATTAAACGTGAAGATAAGCAACCCAACCTTTATTTTGCATGGTATCGCAACACAAGAGGATGCAACTACTATCAAGGGAAAACAGTCCAAAAAGACCTATCTCCGTGGTGGCATTCCATGTATTGTTTTTATAGGGCGCCTTAGCTTCGAAAAAAACTGCATAACCTTGATTGAGGCGGCCGACATTTTGAAGAAGCAAGGGAAACTGTTTAATATAATTATTGTAGGCGATGGCCCCCAAAGGCCTTATCTCGAAGGAGAAGTCTTGGCACACGGTTTAAAAAAATATTTTAGATTCGAAGGATGGCAATTCGATGTAACTTCATATTATCAATCTGCAGATGTGATTGCTGTTCCGTCTATTTACGAATCTATAGGGTTGACAATCATGGAAGCAATGCTCCAAGGCTGTCCAGTAGTTGCCAGCAATGTCCAAGGTGTTCCAGAGATCATTAGAAATCACCAAACTGGACTCCTTGTAAAGCCAAAGGATGCTGCAGAGTTGGCAAGAGCCTTGGAACTATGTTGGTCGGATACATGTTTATTAAGTGCCTTAGGTGAAGCCGGGAGAAAATATGTGTTGGAGAATCACACCATTGAAAACATGGTTGCGCATACAATTGAATCATATAACAAGGCTTTGATGATGTAGAGTACCTGACATTTCTGCTAATAATGTTCAATACATATTGAATGCCTGAATACCCCTGGAAAATCAAGCGGTTAGATGATTGGTTCCGCTTGACTTATTGGGCCATAGTGATCAGCGACAATTATAATTCCCGGGAATAATGCTTGACGTTCATCACCATAGTATAAACTACATACAATAGGAGCTTCATCCGAATAATCAAACGGGGTAAAGCCGTTTACGAGGCCGAAGTCGAAAACGTCCGAGTCGACGGAAAAGTGTCCCCCGATGGTTGGACAGTGTGAGAGCGCGTGGAACGTGCATAGCGAGCCCGCCGGCCGCGGCACATTAAACTTCTTTTAAGCCCGAACGCAATCGATTTAGGGATCCTCGAAGTGAAGGTGTTTAATCTGGTTGGAAGATTGAACAAGCATGAACGACATCGAATTGATCCCGTGACTATTTTGGGCATTCGATATGACAATCTGTCGCGCGAAGAAGTACTCGATTGTATAGAAAGCTTTGCCCAACAGGGCTCAACCAGAATGATCTGCACTCCTAATGCTGATCACTTGCTCCAAGCGAGGAGGGACCGAGAATTCCGAGATATCCTCGAACGCGCTGATCTGGTTGTATCGGATGGAATGGGGGTAGTATATGCCGCGCGGCTACTTGGGACGCCGTTCAAAGAGAACGTTGGTGGACGGCTTCTATTACCCGATTTTTCGTCACGCGCTGCCCGCTTGGGTTACCGCCTATTTCTACTCGGTGGGAACAATGAAGAGATGGTTCAGTTGGCCGTTACCAAATTATGCCGTAGCTATCCCGGCCTGGTTATTGCTGGCTCCTACACGCCGCCGTTCATGCAAGAATTCGACGAAGCTGAAACAGGTCGCATGCTTGACTCTATCCACCGTGCCCGCCCGGATGTGTTGTTCGTCTGCCTTGGGACACCGAAACAGGAAAAGTGGATCGCCCGCAACCTGGATCGCCTGAATGTCCCCGTGAGTATTGGCATTGGGGCGGCGTTGGATATGATTGCTGGCTGTGTGAATGAGCCACCTCGATGGGTAAGCCGGATTGGGTTAGAGTGGTTAGTAAAATTGCTTCATGAACCAAAGCGCTTATGGCGACGTTATTTTTGGAATGGGACTGTTTTTGTTTCGCTTATTCTAAAACAACGGTTTGATTTAAAGCGTTCGCAGGATTCGCTCTAATGATTCATCTAGAGCCTCCGTTTTAAGACAAGGAAAAAAAGAAAATGATCTGGCGTCCTGCTTATCATAGAAGACTGGTTCAGGCAGTGGATGCCTTTACCACAGCTGGTAGCTTCGTCGTCGCCTTTTCGCTATGGGAGCGGTTCCGGAGTCTCACGGGCATCGGAATTCCCATCCACGTCACCACGGATGATATCGCGCTCATCGTCGGGTTTTCAATTCTATGGGTCATGATTTTCTATCGGTTGGGGGCGTATTCCTATCAGCGATTCTCATCGCTATGGAAGGAATTGACCAATGTCGTAAAAACGACCATAATCGGTGTCTGTCTATTCTTCGCGGCTCATTATTTTCTCCGGTTCGGACACATCCCGAGAACGTATATCATCGCTTTCGCCTTCGTCAACTTTCTTTTCCTGGCACTCGAAAAAACAAGCCTTTTTTATGTGGCCAAGGAACTGCGGAAAAGAGGGATCAACAGGAAGAGGGTCTTACTCATAGGAAATGGGGATAAGACACACGACTTTATCGAGGTTGTGAAGAATAATATCGGATGGGGTTTGGACATCGTCGGAATCGTTAAAACGGCTTCCGAGAACCTTATATGTGAAACGTCCGGCATAAAGATCCTCGGAGATTATGAGGACATAGAACGTCTTCTCCATACCCATATCATCGATGAGATCATCGTATGCGTCCCTATCGATCAGTTCGGCCAGATCCGGAAAGTTATCGAATGTTGCGAGCGTGAAGGAATTCAAATCCGCATTTATTCGGACTTTTTCGGTAAATTGGTAA
>Ga0315289_10003422_pt1 | contig 24048 bp, 14 predicted proteins | sample YL17G11_40_MG_FD_203452 | JGI IMG/M metagenome (GOLD analysis project Ga0315289, IMG submission 203452) | Sediment microbial communities from Yellowstone Lake, YNP, Wyoming, USA - YL17G11_40 | ecosystem: Environmental > Aquatic > Freshwater > Lake > Sediment | place: USA: Wyoming | collected...
CCTGGCTGGTGGGCCCGCCGCCGGCCGGCGACGAGAACACCTGGAAAACGGGCACGCACCAGTTGGGCGGGAACGGCGCCACGAACGACTTGCTGACGTTCAACGGCGGCACGTTGGTCATCCAGCCTGGCGGGCAATTAGTTCCGAATGTGGCGGGCGTGACCATCAAGCTGAACGATTTGATCTTGGATGGCGGCCTCATCACCGTGAACAAACTTCAGAAGTTCGACATTGATTTGACCGGCCACACCTTCACGTTGAACAGCGGCACCATTCAGGCCGGCGCGAACAGTAACAGCCGGAATATATTATTCCACAACGCCGCCCTGGCCGGCAGCGGCTTCATCAACATCACCGCCGTGAATGCGGCGGGATTTTACGTTGAGTTTCAGGACGCGATCAACCTGGACGGCTTCACCGGCGTCTTCAATGTCTGCACCAACGGCATCCTCAAAATCTCGTCGGCCAACATTGACGCGGCCTCCTTCGGCATCCGGCTTTCGGGCAGCGGTCATCTGAATGACACGGGCACCAACAATTTGCTGCTGGCGTCGCTGGTGATTGACGGGGTTTCCTTCCCGGAGGGCACCTATGCCTACACCAATTTCACCCCGGCGCAGCAGGCATACTTCATGAACACCAATCAAATCGTTACCGTCGTGGACGCCGCCTATGAACAGTGGGCGGCGGATTATGGTTTGGTGGGCGGCAAATATGACGATGACGACGGTGACGGCGCTTCCAATTATTATGAATTTGCAACGGGCGGCGACCCGACCGAGCCGACCGACCTAGGCCGTGTGCCGACGGCGGCGCTGAATAAAATCAGCAACACGAACTGGTTTGAGTTTGTCTATGTGGAACGGAAGCCCACTCCCAACAGCCGAACCCAGTATTTCGTGGAGGCAACGGACGCTCTCACCGCACCAAGTTGGACAACCAACGGCGTGAACCGGGTGGGAGTTGGCCCGCTCGACACCGAGTTCAATCTGGTGACGAACCGGGTTAGCACGGCCACCAAGAACCAGCAGTTTGTCCGTCTGCGGATTCAATAATTCAATCGGATGCAACTGAAATCAAAGCACCGGCTCATCTGGTATGCGCTGGCCGTGGCGGGACTCTCCGGCCTGGTTTTCCTGCTGTTCCTGAAATCCGGAAACCAGGAACCCCGGAGCGAAACGCCCGAACCCGCACCCCTTGCGGAGCCGGCAACCGCAGTCGAATCGCCAACAGTTGCGGTGCCCCTGCCCAAAGCCGACCTTGATGAAGCGCAACGGACCGCCATAAAAACCCGGCTCCTTGAGCTGGCGGCCAACGAGAAGGATCCGTTGGAATACGAAGGGAGGCTCGAGGTCATGTTGAGAGGCTACAACCGCGAACAGTTGCAGGCCCTGTTGGACCTGGCGCGGGATGGTTCGCTGGATCCGGCTCTGGCAGCGGCCGTTCGGTCGGTGGCGCTAAATCGTTGGTTTGAGATCAATCCCGCCGAGGCGGTCAAGCTGGCTGACAGCGGGTTGCTGGGCGAGAATGCCGGGTATTGGCTGGAGGAGCATCTCAAGCTATGGGCGCAAAGTTCGCCGGCGGCGGCGTTTGAATTTGTCCAAGCCAACCCGCTGAACGGGCTGCCCGGAGAAAGCGCCTATCATTCACTGGCCCGCGGGGCGGCCTGGGGCGGTTCGCGGGAATGGGTGGATCGGGCGCTGGCCCGGGAAACGGACCGCCAGCAACGCATCCAAACCGTGACGACCGTTTCACAATATCTCCAGCAATACCATCCGGAACTGGTGGATGATTGGATCAAAGACCTTCCCCCGGCGGAACAACCGCGCGCGCTGGCGGAAGCAGCCAAGCTGCAGGTGAAACAGGATGTCCCTGCCGCCCTGGAAAAGCTCGGGGAGATCTGGAATTCCAATCTGGACACCACCTACCTGTTTGGCACGACCGGGAGCATTCTGGCCCGTTGGGCGGAGCAAAACCCGACTGCGGCGGCCGACTGGCTGGTGGGCAAAAAAATGGGAAAATTTTCGGAGGCGCAGCGCGAAATGCTCATGGCCACGCTCCTGCGGGTCTGGGCGCGAAACGCAACCTCGCCCGATGGCATCACCGCCTGGCTGGATGTGCAGGTGAAAGCCGGCAGGTTGGACAAGGCATTTTTGGATCGGGCAATGAAACGTTTTTGATCCGGGAGCACCCAAACTTTTATCAATTCGCCAGGCTGGACAACCAACGGTGTCATCCGGATTGGCAGCGGCGATAACCCGGGTGGAGGATGAACCGAACTTTCGCCACCCCCGTTGCTCGGGCAGCATATTGACCAGCAGGTTCACCGAACGCACCGGGGAAAGCAGCGTCAACAGATGCAGGCGGTACAGTTGGCCGGCCGTGTGCGCACGATGCCGCCCGCCAGTGCGGCCAGCATTCGTTGATGAAATCGTCGGGAACGAATGGATCCAAGAGTTCGAGCAGCGCCGCGGTGCCGGTGGTCAGAAGGTCAGAAGTCATGGCCGCCAGACTATCCTTGGAAGTCTAACCCGTCAGCGACAATGCCTGCCACCGTAATTTGAAGCGCATCATCCTTTAGGGAAGCTAGTTACAAGAACTTTCGTAACACCCTCTGATAGCTCAACAATTTTACAGAAAACACTTGCGCCGCCATAAAAAATGTTGTTTAATTCGCCTGTCCTTAGATCTGAGATCTAATAGGACAAACAATACTAATGACAAACATCAGTAAGGAACAAAAATATATGAAAAAACTAACAAAACACTTGTCAATTGCATCGCTGGCGGTGGCGACGCTGTTTGGTCTGGGCACGGAATGCAGGGCCTATGAAATATGGGCGGGTACGCAAAATTTTGTGCAGGAGATGGTGACAAACCCTGGAGGTTGGGATTTGACGGCGCAAAAAATGGCTGGGCTCAATTGTAATTGGGCGACAGTTGACCTAAACGCGGATGATCGGGATGAGGTGATTGACATGTTTGCTACGGCAGGTAATCATGCCTATCAGGTACAGAATCATCCGCATGGACCCATTACAACTAACAATGAATGGTCTACGGCATTTGACAGGGCGGACATGTGGCACTACCACCTTGACTATCTCTATATCTACAGCTCAGGGGGAGATCAAGTATATACAGAGCCAGAAGTTCAAATTATGCGTAATTGGCTGGATAACAACGGTCATGCCGACTGTAAAATTGCCTACAATGGACGGAACATAGGGAATACCGAAGAATTAGGATGGCCCTTGATTAAGGGCGCTGGCATTGAAAACGATCCCGCAAGGTGGTTAGAAGAAGGAGACACGAGAGCGGAATTACTTCAGTGGATCGCGAATCCAACCAACGCCGCCACCGCCGGTGAGATGTGTGTCTTGCATACCAAGCTCAGAGGCTTGAATGATGAAACCAATGCGGTAACCGTATATAATGATTGTCGTAAATGGGTGAGATATATCAATCGAGACGTACTGACCAATCGAGCGTCCTTTGTCCAATCCAATAAGTTCGTCTTCACTATCTTTGGCAAGACGGGTGTTCCTTCAATGCCGGAAACCACTAACGGAGACACACAATATGTGAAGACCGCCTTTGGATTATGGCTCTCCTTGGCCGAGCAGAAGTCCAAGTTTTCGGGTCTACTGGGCGCTTGGCCCACTGATGCAGAATGCGAAAGCGTTAATCGAATCACAAACGCTCCGGGTGCAGACCTGAATATCCTTCAGAGCGCGCCGGCCTTCGATGTGGAATCGAATCCGGGTGACGATTCGATTATTCGGATTGCAGGAGGAGGCACTAAAGTTGCCGCAATTAAGGGTAATAGCTGGATCCGTTTCGACACGTTCGATTTCGGCGAAAGCACCCTTTCAAAGCTCATCGTTACCGCCAGCAGCAAGCTGGGCGGGGGACTGGTTGAATTCCGGCTCAATGCGACCAATGGTCCGTCCCTCGGTTCAGTGGATGTCACGGATACGGGTTTATGGACAACTATGAAGAATTTCACCAACGCCAATCCGGCCAACGCCACCGGGCCCCACGACCTCTACCTGCGGTTCGTGGATGACCATGGCACAGGCGCGGAGTTGATGAACGTCCAGTCGTTCCAGATTAATACACAGTAACACGATTGGCATCTGGGAAAAATTCGATGAGGTAATCGGACAGAATGTAGATTACCTGGTTGTAAATTAAAATGGGTCTGTTTTTCTCATAATATCCCAAATTCTTTCGGTGGTGCGTGCGCCAGGTGGTGCGTGCGCCACCGAAATTTGTCTCTGTAGATATGAGGTCTGGGCGGTGCTTTTGTGGCCATCATCTAAGGAACTGCGTCGGAGAATAAAATTAGTATCGTCAATAAAATTTGTCCGGTTGCGGGTACAATAAAATAATTCAATCGAATGCCAATGAAATCAAAGCACCGGCTCATCTGGTATGCGCTGGCCGTGGCGGGACTCTCCGGCCTGGTTTTCCTGCTGTTCCTGAAATCCGGAAACCGGGAACCCCGGAGCGAAACGCCCGAACCCGCACCCCTTGCGGAGCCGGCAACCGCTGTCGAATCGCCAACAGTTGCGGTGCCCCTGCCCAAAGCCGACCTTGATGAAGCGCAACGGACCGCCATAAAAACCAAAATCCTTGAGCTGGCGGCCAACGAGAAGGATCCGTTGGAATACGAAGGGAGGCTCGAGGTCATGTTGAGAGGCTACAACCGCGAACAGTTGCAGGCCCTGTTGGACCTGGCACGGGATGGTTCGCTGGAACCGGCTCTGGCAGCGGCCGTTCGGTCGGTGGCGCTAAATCGTTGGTTTGAGATCAATCCCGCCGAAGCGGTCAAGCTGGCCGACAGCGGGTTGCTGGGCGACCAGGCCGGGCATTGGCTGGACGAGAAGCTCACGCAATGGGCGCAAAGCTCGCCGGCGGCGGCGTTTGATTTTATCCAGGCCAATCCGCTGAACGGGCTGCCCGGAGAAAGCGCCTATCATTCACTGGCCCGCGGGGCGGCCTGGGGCGGTTCGCGGGAATGGGTGGATCGGGCGCTGGCCCAGGAAACGGATCCCCAGCAACGCATCCAAACCGTGACGACCGTTTCACAATATCTGCAGCAATACCATCCCGACTTGGTGGACGATTGGATCAAAGGCATTCCGCTGGCAGAACAACCGCGCGCGCTGGCGGAAGCGGCCAAGCTACAGGCGGAACATGATGTCCCGGCCGCCGTGCAAAAGCTTGTGGATATCTGGAATTCCGATCTGGACCCCACCTACCTGTTTGGCACGACCGGGAGCATTCTGGCCCGTTGGGCGGAGCAAAGCCCAACCGCGGCGGCCGACTGGCTGGTGGGGCAAAAGATGGAAAAACTATCGGAGGCACAGCGCGAAATGTTGATGGCCACGCTCCTGCGGGTCTGGGCGCGGAACGCAACCTCGCCCGATGGCATCACCGCCTGGCTGGATGTGCAGGTGAAAGCCGGCCGGTTGGACAAGGCATTTTTGGATCGGGCAATGAAGCGTTTTTGATCCGGGAGCACCCAAACTTTTATCCATTCGCCAGGCGGGACGAACAACGGCGTCGCACCGCTGTTGAAAGATCCTGGCCAAGCGTGGCTATATGTCTCTCTGACCTCCCACGATGTCGGCAACGCCGCCGTCACCGATGCGCGTTATCATTACATCCGCTACGCCGACGGCGCCGAGGAACTCTACGATCATCAAAAAGACCCGCGCGAATATGAGAATCTGGCCAATCAGCCTGAACTCAAGCCGGTCACCAAGCGCTTGGCCGCGTCGCTTCCACAGTCGTGGATCCCGGAGGGCCGCAAGAAAGGCGGAAAGGGCGGCGATTCTGAAGACTGAATCCGATCCCGACAGACCCTTGCCGAAGCCAAACTCCCTTTCAAAAAAATGCGATCACAATCCCCATCATGAAATCCTTCTCCACCCTCGCCGTTATCCTCGCCGCGTTCGTCATCGGCCGCCCGGCGCTCAGCGCGGAAAGCACCCCTCCGAACATCGTCTATTTCCTGATTGATGACATGGGCTTCGCCGACGCGGGGTTCAATGGCAGCAAAGACATCCACACGCCGAATATTGACGCGCTCGCGAAGAAAGGCGCGGTGCTGGATGCTTTCTACGTGCAGCCAGTCTGCTCGCCCACGCGGGCGGCTTTACTGACCGGGCGCTATCCCACGCACACGGGGGTGTATCACATCGTCGGCCCCACGATGAAGTGGGGCTTGCCGCTCGGGGAGCGCACGCTGGCGCAGGCGCTGCACGGGGCGGGCTACACCACGGCCATCTGCGGGAAGTGGCATCTCGGCAAGTTCGAGCCGGCCTACCTGCCGACGCATCGCGGCTTCGACCATCAATACGGCCTCTGGGGCGGCTCGCTCGGTTACGATACGCACATCAAAATGGGGAAGCTCGACTGGCATCGTAACGACGAGGTGTCGCACGACTCGGGCTACTCCACGCATCTCCTGGCCCAGGACGCCTGCCAGGTCATCGGGGACCAGCCGGCCGGCAAACCACTGTTCCTCTACCTGCCGTTCAACGCCGTGCATTCGCCGTATCAGGTGCCGGACTCCTACAAGCAGCCGTATGCGAAGTTAGACAAGAATCGGCAGACGATGGCGGCCCTGGTTTCCTCGGTGGATGAAGCCATCGGGCAGGTGGTCGCGATGCTCAAGAAAAAGGGGATGCTCGACAACACGCTGATCATCTTTTCGAGCGACAACGGCGGCGTCTGGCCCGGAAAATACACCGATAACACCCCGCTCCGCGCCGGCAAGGGGACGATCTACGAAGGCGGCGTGCGCGTCTGCGCCTTTGCCACGTGGCCGGGGAAAATTCCCGCCGGGATCCACATCAAGGAGCCGATTGGCGGCATTGACTGGTATCCCACGCTGGTCAAGCTCGCCGGCGGTTCGCTGGAGCAAAAACTCCCGCTCGATGGCAAAGACATCTGGCCGGTGCTGACGCAGGGGGCGAAGTCGCCGCACGACGCGCTGCTGCTGGCGGGCACCACGCCGGAGGTGGTCGCCGTGCGGATGGGTGACTGGAAACTGCTGGTCAATCCGTCCGACAAAGACGCCGAAGAAGGTGGCGACGGGAAGGCGGGTGCGGGGAAGGTGGAACTTTACAATCTCGCGGCCGACATCGCCGAGACCAAAAACCTCGCGGCCTCGCAGCCCGAGAAAGTGAAGGAACTGCGCGCGCGGCTGAATGCCTTCATGAAAAACGCGGCTGAACCCGGCGAACTCGCGCCGGGCGCCCGAGGCGGCAAGCGCACGGGCGCGAAACCGGAAACCATGAACTTAGGCGAGGAATAAACCGAAACCTGCCAAAGCCCAATAACGTCCATCGAACAAGCATCATCATTAACATGAAACCAATCATCCTAACTGTTGCCCTCTGTCTGCTGAACCCGCTCGCGGCGCTGCCCGCCGCCGATTCTTCCGGACCGGCCAAGCCGAACATCATCTTCATCATAGGCGACGACTGCGGCTTCAACGAGTTCTCCTTTCAAGGCGGCAAGATTCCCACCCCGCGGATTGATTCCATCGCCAAAGGCGGCGTGACCCTGACGCATGGCTACGTCACCTCGGCGGTGTGCAGTCCGTCCCGCGCCGGGCTTCTTACCGGCCGTTACCAGGAGCGCTTCGGCTACTATGGCAATCTCCCGTTCAAGCAGATCGCGATCGAGGGCGTGCCACTCACCGAGACCATGCTCCCGGCCGCGCTCAAGCCGGCGGGCTACCGCAGCATCGCCATCGGCAAATGGCATCTTGGCTGGGATCCAAAATTCCGCCCCTGCGAGCGCGGCTTCGATGATTTCTACGGCTTCCTCCACGGCTCGCGCAGCTATTTCCCCATCAAGAACCCGGAGTATCAGCATGAACTCATGCTCGACCGCAAATCCGCCGGCCCGGAGAAGTTCACTTACACTACCGACGAATTCGGCGACCGGGCGGTCGCCTACATTGACCGCTGCAAGGACCAGCCGTTTTTCCTCTACCTGGCGTTCAACGCGACCCACAGTCCGAGGGATACCCTCCCCGAGGATCTCGCGAAAGCCGGCGGCGGCAATAAAGTTGCCGATAAAATCGCCGCTATGACCATCGCGCTCGACCGCAATGTGGGCAAGGTGCTCGATGCGCTCGACCGCAACCACCTCGCCGAGAATACCCTGGTGGTGTTCCTCTCGGACAACGGCGGCGAGAAGCGTCACGACAACGGACCTCTGCGCGGCTACAAGCACGACGTGTATGAAGGCGGGATTCACGTGCCCTTCGTCATGCGCTGGCCCAAGGTGCTTCCTGCGGGCGTTAAATACGAGCAGCCCGTGATCTCGCTCGACCTCTTCGCCACCTCCTTGGCCATCGCGGGACTCCCGATGCCCACCGCCAAACCCCTCGATGGAGTCAACCTAATCCCCTTTCTCACCGGCAAGACGACCGAACGTCCGCACCAGACGCTTTACTGGATGTTTGGCACCGGCTGGGCCGTCCGCGATGGCGACCTCAAGCTGGTGTTGAACCGCGACCGCAAAGGCCCGCCCGAGTTGTTCAATCTGGCCAGCGATCTTTCGGAGAAAAAAGACCTTGCCGCCAGCAAGCCTGAAACCGTCGTCCGGCTCCAGTCGCTTTTCGACAAGTGGAAGTCGCAGAACAAACCCTCGCTATGGGGCAATGCCAAAGCCAGCGCTAAAGATGAATAAATCCCAGGCGCTCCATTTGTGAAAGCCATAGCCATCAAAAAAACCATCGCCGCGCTCACGATTATCACCGCCGCGTTCACGGCCCCCGCCGCCGATACGGCCGTGCCGACGAAACCCAACATCATCTATCTCATTTGCGACGAACTCAGCTACTTCGGGCCGTCGTTCATGGGCAGCACGGCGCGGGTGCAACTGCCGCAATTGGCCGCCGTAAAAATCCGACTCGCCGGCCAGCCGGTTTCGAGCAATGAATCCGAACTGCGGCCCGGAACCTGGAGCCTTCGCATCGCCGAATGAAAAACAAAGTCAGCGCATGAAAATCAGCCATCGTGTTGCCTTTGATTTGCTTGTTTCCATGGGCCTGCTCCTGGGATTGGCCTGTTGGGGGCAGGAGGCTGATACCAAGGTGTTCACTGGGTTTGGCAATGCCAAATGGATTGGCTCGACCCAGGATGGTCGGCCTGCCGAATGGGCGGCCCGACCGGTGACCTTCAACCGGCCGCCGGCGGATATTGCGACCTGGAAGCCGACGGAGAAGGAACTCCGGTCCACCAGCAAAAAATCCCATCCGTCCCCGCTCTTGCGGAAACGGTTCGACGTGACCAAGCCGATTCAGTCCGCCCGAATCTCCATTTGCGGACTTGGACTTTACGAACTCTATCTCAACGGCACGAAAGTGGGCGACCGCGTTCTGGACCCGGCCCAGACCACTTATGACAAGCGGGCCTTTGTGGTCGTTCATGACGTGACCCACTTGCTTCACGGCGGCGCCAATGCGGTTGGCGTGATGCTGGGGAACGGTTTTTATGGCCAGAACATCTCCTTTGGCGGCGGGCTGGACTATGGTGCGCCCCGCGCGCGGCTGGTGATTGAAATCGAATACCAGGACGGCTCCAAAAGCCGGGTGGAATCGGATGCGACCTGGAAAGCCGGCAATGGACCCGTGCTCTTCGACAACATTTATCTCGGCGAGACGTTTGATGCGCGCCGCTGGCAAAAGGGCTGGAGCGCGCCGGATTTCAACGACGCGGCTTGGCCGCCGGTGAAGCTGATGGAAGCCCCGACCACAAATCTGGTGGAGCAACAAATGGCACCCATGCGCAAGATTCGCAAAGTGGAGCCGATCGCCGTGCTGCCCGCCGAAAAGGGGTGGATTCTCGACCTGGGACAGAACATGGCCGGCTGGGTGCAAATCAGCGTGGCCGAACCGGCGGGCACGGCGGTGACGCTGCGCTTTGCCGAGCATCTCATGCCCGACAAACGGAACATTGACACCGCCTCGACTGGCATCCACGTAACGGGGGCGGATCAGACCGACATCTATATTTGTCGCGGCGGCGGCGTGGAAACTTGGGAGCCCCGCTTCACTTACCACGGGTTCCGCTACGTGCAGATCGCGGGGCTGAGCCAGAAGCCCGAGTTGAAGGATTTTACCGGATGGCTGGTGCGCTCCGATGTCAAGAGCGTTGGCACCTTTGAATGTTCGGATCCACTAATCAACAAGTTCTACCGGGTCTCGATGTGGACGCTGGAAGATAATATGCAGGGCCTCCTGAGCGATTGCCCGCACCGCGAGCGCTGTGCCTGGATGGGAGACAACCATGCGGTTGCCGAGGCCGCGTCGTTTAATTTTGATCTCCAGCAATTCTGGCGCAAGACTTCGGCCGACATGGAAACCGTGCTCGGCGCGGCCTCGCCCAAAGATAGCACCGGCCTGCCCCGGGACGCCCGCGCCCCCTGCAATGTCGCCGTGGGCAAAAGACTTTGCGGTCAGGCTCGTCCCGATTGGGGGGCGGCCACCGTGCTGGTCCCCTGGTATGGCTATCTCTATTACGGGGATCAGAAGATCGTGAAAAGCGCCTGGCCCATGATGGTGGGTTGGATGGCCTATCTCGATGAGTCCGTCGCCAAGGGAGGAATCATCACGGAAGGGTATGGCGACTGGTGCCCGCCCAACGCCACGGGCCAGAAACGCGCGTCCGTCGCCCTGACCTCAACCGCGCTCTATTACAAATCCCTGTGGGCGATGCAAAAAATGGCGCTGGTCATGGGCGAACCTCAGGCCGCCGCTGGCTATGCCGCCAAGGCCGAGATCGTCAAAAAGGCCTTCAATGAGAAATTCTTCGACGCCCAGAAGAATGATTACGGCACGCAGACGGGCAACGCTTTTGCCATTGAATGTGGGCTGGTGCCCCAAGGTAAAGAGCAGGCGGTCGCTGACACCCTGGCCCGAATCATCATGGAGGAATCCGGCGGGCACTACACCACCGGGATTTTCGGCCACCGCGCGCTCTACACCGTTCTGAACGATTACGGCCATGCCGAGGTGACCCGGCATTTGTGGAGCATCACCGACTATCCCAGCCTCGGCTTTCTGACCGAAAAGCATGACCTCACCACCTGGCCCGAGGTCCCGCACAATTGGAACCTCGCCGAGCGTTACCGCCGCAACTCGTTCAATCATCCCATGCACAGCGGGTTCGCCGCCGCATTTCACGAAAGCCTCGGTGGCATCCGGCCCGATCCGGCCGGTCCCGGATTCAAAAGCTTTTTCCTGAAACCCTGTTTTCTGCCGGGCCTGGAATGGGCGAAGGTCGGCCACCGTTCGCCTTACGGTTTGATTTCCAGCGATTGGAAACGCGCGGGTGGGACGGTGGTCTGGAATGTCACCGTGCCGGCCGGCAGCACGGCGCGGGTGCAACTGCCGCAATTCGCCGCCGGAAAAATCCAGCTCGCCGGCGCGCCGGTTTCGAGCAATGAATTCGAACTGCGGCCCGGAACCTGGAGCCTCCGCATCACCGAATGAGAACCGAAGATGAAATCTGAACCGACGGAAAACCAATCACCCACAAAAGAAGTCACCTTGAAACCAGCCACACCTCAAACCGAACAAACACCATCCCCCCAACTCCGAAGAGCCGGTTTCGGAAGTCCCCTGTTGTTATTGCTTGCCCTGGCCGGTCCGGTCCTGGGCTACGAAATTCCGACTGGGGGCAGCGATCTGACTTCCAGTCAGATGCGGGACTGGAAGTTTGAGGCCCACGCAACGGCCCAGGCCACGGGCAAGTTGGTCGAGGTGACCGGACAGTCCTTTACCAATGCCTGGCAAATCACGGTTGGAAATGAATCCGTATTACCTAACGCAGTAACCTTGCAGGGTGATCTGCAAGGAGCGATTAAACAAAACGACACCCTGTTGTTAAGCTTTTATATGCGGGCATTGCGGAGCGAGAACGAGTCCGGCACCGTAAAAGCCAGGATTCACATCCGCCAGAATTCCGCCCCGCAGCAGACCGCCGGCACCGCGCTGACCGAGGTGGGCGCTGCCTGGCAACTCCTCACCTTTCCTCTGAAGGCCACGCAAGCTTTGGCACCGGGAGAAGGCAATGTGTCCGTTCAATTCGGGAATGCCGTCCAATCGCTCGAAATCGCGGCGATCCGCGTGGTTAACTATGGTCCCGACCGGAAGCTCTCCGAGCTGGCGCAGACCAAGGAGCATTACGAAGGACAGAATCTGAATGCTTCCTGGCGCGGGCCGGCGGCCGAGCGCATTGCCAAGATTCGGAAGGCGGACTTACATATCCGAGTCACGGATGACAAGGGGATGCCTTTGACCGGGGCTGAGGTATCGGTGGCCATGAAGCGTCATGCCTTTGGCTTCGGCTCGGCGGTCTTTCCTGAAACCTATACCATGGCGGGACCGGACGGGGAGCGTTATCGGGACTTCATTCACACCCACTTCAACAAGGCTCCCATCGGAATGGGATTGCGTTGGGAAAACTGGTATGGGCCGAAGCCGTCCGAATTGCCGGGGATGTTTGACCGGCTCAACGCCACGATAGACGGGCTGCGCGCCTTCAACATTGAAGTGCGCGGGCATTATCTGCTGTGGGCACCGATGGGGCCGCAACCGGCGAAACTGCTTAAAGACAAGGATGCCTTTCGCGATGCCCTCTTTGCCCACATCCGGGAGAAATCCGCCTTCACTGCCAATCGGATCGGGGAATGGGACGCGGTCAATCATATCGTTGCCGGAGTGAAGAACACTTCCGAGTTGTGCGGGAAACAGCTCTTTGCGGATGTCATTAAACTGGGCCATGACCTGAATCCTCATGCGGAGATGTGGATCAACGAGGGGCAGGTGCTGCCCAGCGGGCGGCGGCGCGAGCCTTACTTTGAAATGGTGAAGTATTTATTGGATCAAAAGGCCCCGCTGGATGGCTTGGGTTTCATGGGCCACTTCACGTCGGGGTCGTTGACCGGGATTGATGAGCTGTATGGGGTGTATGAGCGTTTTGGCAAGCTGGGACTGCCTTTGCAACTGACCGAGTTTGACGTGGATGTTGGCACCGATGAGCAACTTCAGGCGGACTATTTACGCGATGTGCTGACGCTTTCCTTCAGCCATCCATCCTTCGAGGCCGTGGTCATGTGGGGTTTCTGGGAGGGCCGCCATTGGAAACCGAACGCGTCGCTGTGGCGGCGTGACTGGACGATCAAGCCGGCGGGTCAGGTTTGGATGGATTTGGTTTTTAAGCAGTGGTGGACCGATGCGAAGGGAACCACGGATGCCGCCGGTTCATATCAGGTGAACGGTTTCCTCGGCGACTATGAGATTACCGTGAAATACAAGGACAAGCAGAAGACCGTCAAGGCGACTTTGCCGCATGCCGGCTTGGAGCTTTCAATCATCCCGTAGGAGCACTATCACCGCCCCCTTTATCTCACATCCAAAAATACCAAATGATGAATACCAAATCCCCTTCGCACTCCCTCACCCGGCGTGAGTTCATCGCCACCGGGGCCAGCCTAGCCACCGCCGTCGCCGCCGCAAGCTGGTTGCCGGGCCAACTGGCAGCGGCCGCTTTGCCCGCGAAAGCGCCCGCGCGCCGCTGCGAAATCGGCATGCAGGTCGGCGCGGTATCCTTTACCGATGAGGGCACGGAGCAGGTGCTGGATAATTTTCAAAAGCTCGGTGCGGTGGATACGATCTACCTGACCACTTTCACCTACGGCCGGGGTCTGGCCGGGCGGCAGATTCCCGGACAACCGTTTCCCGACCACGGTCCGCGGGAATCGGATCAGAAAACATTTCATGGCGGCAACTACGCCACGCCCCATCCGGAGTTCTATCGCCACACCAGCTTAAAGCAGACCCGCGCCCCCGAGCTTGGTGCCGTGGACATTGTCGCCACCGTGCTGCCCGCCGCCAAGAAGCGCGGGATGCGGGTCATCTGCTCCATTGAGGACGTGTTCCGACCGAATATGCCGGGCATTGATGAAGTCGCCGAGGTTGACCTCAATGGGCGCAAGACCAAGACGCTCTGCCTGTGTCATCCTGACGTGCGCGGGTTCTGGACCGGTCTGGCGACCGACCTCTGCACCTCCTACGACATTGACGGCATCCTTTTCTTCAACGAGCGCAACGGACCGCTGCTGAACGCGCTCGGGGCCAGTCATGCCCAGCGCCTCGCTTCCTCCAGCGTCACCTGCTTCTGCGAACACCATCGCGCGGCCGCGAAGGAGCGGGGCATTGATTTCGAACGCGCCCGGCAGGGATACCGGAAACTCGACCAGTTCGTCCAGGCGGCGTTGAAGGGGGAGCGCCCCAGCGACGGCTATTTTGTCGAGTTCTGGCGACTGCTCGCTGAGTGGCCGGAGATAATTGCATGGGACCGATTGTTTGACGCCACCAAACATCGGGTGCTGGCCGAGATCAACGCGGCGGTGAAAAGCGTCCGGCCGGGTTTGTCGGTCGGCTTCCACATCGAGCATGTCAATTCCTTCAACCCGATCTTCCGCGCCACGCGCAGCTATGCGGAACTGGCGACGATGGCCGATTTCCTCAAGGTCGTGGTTTACAACAACTGCGGCGGCGAGCGTTACGCCAAGTTCATTGACAATGTCGGCTCGACCGTGTTCCGCGACGTGCCCAAGGAGGAGTTGCTCCAGTTCAATAATCATCTGCTGAATTACTCCAAGGAGGCCAAGCTGGGCGAACTCGCCACCGCCGGTCTCTCGCCGGACTATGTCTTTCGCGAGATGCAGCGCGCGCTGGCCGGCGTGCAGGGCAAGTGCAAAGTTCATGCGGGCATTGATATTGGCATCCAGACTGGGAAGCAGAGCCGGAAGGCGTCGCCTGATGACACCTATGCTGCGGTGGCGGCGGCACTCAAAGCCGGCTCCGACGGGGTGATCCTCTCGCGCAAATACTCGGAAATGCAACTGGCCAATCTCGCCGCCGCCGGCCGGGCAGTGCGGGATGCGGCGAATGTTGTGCGGTGATCCCTCATCTATGATCCCGGCAAGCGGCTATACTCGGAAATGGAATGGTGATCAGCATTGGATCATCGAAGAAATCGTATTGCGCGATAACGGGACCTCCGAGCCAAAAGTAAAATAAACGATATGCCCCTAGCCATGAGATCAAGTCCCCTTGCACCGATTCTGACGCTTTTGTTGTCGTGTAGCTGTGAAGCCTTCAGCCAAGACAATGCGAACTTAAACTATATTGATCCGACAATCGGGACGGTTGCCCCGCTGCTCAATCCCAACCGACCGGTGGTGCATCTGCCCAACCAGATGGTGCGGGTCTTTCCGATCCGCTCCGATCAGCTTGATTTGCAGATCACCGGATTTCCGCTGTCGGCGCTCAACATCATCACGCCGCAGGTCATCTTTTGCCTCAAGCCCGCGACTGGAGCCGTAACGGAAACCAGTTTCAATTCGCGGCTGACGTGGGAGCCGGATTTGGAAACAACCGCCCCTTGGTATTATTCGACCTATCTGATTGATGAAGGGATAAAAACAGAATTCACCGCCGGGGCAAAGTGCGGCGTGTATCGGTTCACCTATCCGGAAGGGAGTAAAAAGAATTTGCTGTTCACGCCTTGTTACGCCAATGGGCAGTATGAGTTTGCCGGGACAAATGAAATCTACGGCACCGAATTTGTGGTAGATAACAATCATCAACAAAAAGGCGTGGCCTATGTATATGGAACATTCCCGGGAACTCCCGCGAAAGGGAAAGACAGCCGGGGCGTAAGGAATTGGGGAAAATATTCCGTCCGGCAATGGGGCGGCGCAAAACCAACAAAGATGGCTGGCGAAAAAGCTTGGATCAGCTATCCCACCAACTCCCCGGCCACCCTTGAATTTAGATACGCCATTTCATTTATCAGCCGGGAACAGGCCCGGCAAAACTTTAATGAAATCGAAGGCGTCGCGTTTGAAGAACTCAAGAACCGGGGGATAAAAGCCTGGGCCGAGCGCATGGGCCAAATCAATGTGGAAGGGGGCACGGAGGCGCAAAAGCGAACTTTCTACACCGCCCTGTATCGTTGTTATGCCCGGATGGTGGATATCACCGAACAAGGGAAATACTACAGTGCCTACGACAATCAAGTTCATCCCGATACCCGGCACTTCTATGCGGACGACTATTCGTGGGGAAACTATCTGGCGCTGCATCCGCTCCGCACCATTCTGGATCCAAAAGGTGAAGCGGATATGCTTCAATCCTATGTCCGAATGTATGAACAGAGTGGCTGGATGCCGGAGTATCCGAAAATTTTCGGCGATCGCGAAGGTATGTTTGCTTTCCATACCGCGATCATGTTTTTGGATGCCTATCGAAAAGGCATCGTTGACGTGGATTACAAACGAGCCCTGGCCGGAATGGTGAAAAGCGCGGAGGGGGCCACCATGCTGCCATCACAAAATGGCCCGAAAGGTCCGCTGGAGGATTTTTATTACAAAAACGGTTATTATCCCGGGCTCCGTCAGGGAGAAACCGATTCTTTGTCGCTGGGGAAACGGGGACAAAAACGCTCCGCCGTTGCCGTCACGCTGGCGCACAGCTACGACGGCTGGGCTTTGAGCGAAATGGGAAAAGAACTGGGCAATACGGCCATCTATGAAAAATTTGCGCCCTCGGCCAGGAATTATAAGAACCTGTGGAATGTAGAAAGTGGTTTCTTCCTGCCAAAGGATACCAATGGCAAGTGGATCAACATTGATCCCCAATTCGCTGATGGCGCCTCGGCGGACTATTACAACGAGAATAATGGATGGATGTATCTATGGAACGTGCAGCATGACCTGAATGGATTGGTGAACCTGATGGGCGGCAAGGCGAAGTTTGAGCAGCGGCTGGACCAGCTATTTACGGAAAGATTGGACCGAAGCAAGGATGAGTTTTGGTCCAAGTTTCCAGATCAAACGGGCCTGATCGGCAATTTTGGCATGGGCAATCAATTGTCATTTTTTATTCCTTACCTCTACAACTACACGGATTCTCCATGGAAGGCTCAAAGAATGACCCGGCTCATCTTGGACACGTGGTTTAAGGATAATATTTTTGGAGTCCCGGGCGACGAGGATGGCGGATCCATGTCTGCTTTTGTGGTATTCTCTGCGATGGGGTTCTTTCCCCTGACCCCGGGGGAAGCGCGATATACCATAACCAGTCCTGTATTTAGCAAAGTCACCATTGACTTGCACAATGGCAAAACCTTCACGGTTGTTGCCAACAACTGTTCCCGGACAAACAAATATATTCTTTCGGCCAAACTAAATGGGAAAGCATTGGATACTCCCTGGTTTTCTCATGGTGAGCTGATGAACGGCGGAAAGCTGGAACTTGAGATGGGGCAAAAGCCGGGTAGTGTTTGGAGAACAAAGTAACGCAACCATCGGAAAAAGCATGAAATCAGTTATCGGCATGGTCGGCGACCAGCAGCCGGCGGACACGAAAATGCGGACGGTGCAGTTTTCGCCGGGCTTGCTGGGGGGCAGGCGTATCCCGCCGGAGCTATACGCTGGAAATCCGGACTCAAAGTGGGGGGGGCGTTGAACCTCAACACGCCGATGCTGCCCTCCGGCCTGCTCGGCCCGGTGACCTTGTAAACGATGGAGAACCACCCCGGCAAGTGAACTCGATTTGAAAACCACAATATGAAGAACCGTTTGTTCGTTTGTATGTGCCAACTCGGTTTGGCACTCGGCGCAATTGCCGCGCCCACGGATCCGTTGGCCGATTCGTTCCAGCATCCGCCCGCTGCGCTGCGCCCCATGCCGTTGTGGTGGCTCAACGGCACGCTGACCCCGGCAGAAATTCAGGCGCAACTGCGGGCGGCGCGGGACCAAAGCGGCTTCGGCGGCGTGGCCCCATTGCCGATGAGCAAGACGCTGCCCACCTACCTGAGCGCCGATTATCTGGCCCGCTACGGCGACATTTTGAACACTTCCCGCGAACTCGGCTTGCAGGTCATTCTGTATGATGACACTGATTTCCCCAGCGGTTCGGCCGGCGGCACCTTTGAGCAACGCTTTCCTGACGATACGTTGAAACGGCTCGATCTGGTGGAGGATGACTTGGCGGGTCCCCAAAGCTATTCCCGGGAGCTGCCGCCCGGGGTGATCATGGGAGTCGTCGCCATGAATCCAAAAACCTGGCAGCGGATTGATCTCACCGACCGCGTGAGCGGCGGCAAGCTGGCGTGGGATGCGCCCGCCGGCAACTGGAAGGTCATGATCTTCACCTGCGTCAAAGCCGACCGCCGTCCCCGGAAACAATTTGTCGTGGATTTTCTCAGCGCCGCATCGGTGGACAAACTGCTCCCCATTACCTACGGCTCGTATTTCAAGCAATTCCCGGAGCACTTCGGCACGACCATCCGCCACAGTTTTTTTGACGACGTGGGCTTTTTCGGCCAAACGCGGCCGTGGACCCCGGCGTTCAATGAAAAGTTTCAGCAGCAGACCGGCCGCAGCCCCGTTTTGCTTTATCCGGCGCTCTGGCATGACATCGGGCCGGACACGGCGGCGGCGCGAGTCGCTTTGTTCGGTTTCCGGGCCGAATTGCTGGCGGAAGGTTATCCGGGTCGCGTCGGCGCGTGGTGTTCGGCGCACGGCATCCAGAGCCAGGGCCATCCGCCGGGCAACTACGATCCGACTCCGGTGGATATGCACGGCGACACGTTCAAGTTTTACCGCCACGTGGATATTCCGCTGATGGATTCGATCATTTCCTATGGCTTCGGGCGGGCCGGCTTCAAGCTCGTCAGTTCCGCCGCGACGATCTACGACCGGCCCCTGGTGGCGGTGGAGGAATACGGTGCCTTCTCGGGAAAAAGTTTTGATGCCGTGATGCTTTACCGCAACGGCATGGAGTTGCTCGCCCGGGGCGTCAATCGCGTGATCCCGCACGGGATGTGGCTGGATCCGGAACACGTCAAACCGCCACCGCTCATCTCGCACTTTAACGCGAAGCTGCGGCCCGCCATGCCCGGCTACAGTGAGTGGAGCGCGCGTTGCTGCCTCATGCTGGAAGGCGGCCGGCCGGTGGTGGATATCGCCCTGTTCAACCCCATCGCCGCCTTGGAGGCCTATTACAACTTCAACCTGCCGGAACAAAAGCAGTGGGGCAAATACGTCCCGCCCGAGTGCGATTATCAGCGCGTGAGCGACAAGCTCACCTGTTACCTCCGCCGGGATTTTACCTATCTGCATCCCGATGCGCTGGCCGCGCAATGCATCCTGCAAGGTCCAACCCTGCACCTGAAAAACGCCACGAACTGGCAGGATTATCAAGTGCTCATCCTGCCCGGCGAGAAAGTGATTCCGTGGGCGAGCCTGAAAAAAATCAAGGACTTCTACGATCACGGCGGCAAGGTGATCGCGACCACGCGCCTGCCGGAACAGTCTGCCGAATTCGGCCACGACGCCGAGGTGCAGTCCGCCATCGCCGAAATGTTCGGTCCGGTTCCGGCATATGTGCCGCCATCCCGACCGCCCGCCGAACCGGATCGGAAAAGTCCGATCATCGTGCTTCCTGAAACCGAATATGCCGCGACTCCGTTTCAGACCCGCACCAACCGCAACGGCGGCAAGGCGTATTTCGCGCCGCAGCCCACGGTCGCCACGTTGCAGGCCGTTTTGGATGACGCGCTCCCGGTGGCGGATGTCGCGTTTGATCCGAGCCTGCGCGTCAGCAGCGGTGGCGGCGCGCTCTCCTATCTGCACAAGCAGCAGGATGGCCGCGAGATTTATTTCTTCGCCAATTCCAGCGATGACGCCGTGGACACGTTCGTCCGTTTGCGGGGCGATCTGACGCCGCAACTTTGGAATCCGCACACCGGCGAGAAAACGCCCGCCGCAGTCACGCATTTGCAGGCGCACGGCCAGGCCGTTACCCGGCTGCATCTCAAACTCGCACCCGTGACCTCCGTGTTTGTAATTGCACCATAACCAAGGCATGAAAAACATGAAACCACTGCACCTGGTCGGGCGTGAACACTTATGGGAAGGCCGTGTTACGAAACTACCCAACAATCCAAGCGGGCGTCCACACTCATCGGCTTGGTGGCCCTGCGGCCGGTGTTGTCTTGGGCGGGCATTCTGACCATGAATAGATCACTCGGCTGGATTATCACTCTTGCTTTGGTTGGCGGTTTTGTTCGTGCCGAATCACCCGGCACCTCCAGCAAGAGCGAGCTGGTTCAACATTTGGAGGCGATCTTTTATGATCCATCCTTTGCCAAGATACCAACGAACCATTTCAAAGCGGAGGATTACGGTGACGAGCCGGACGGAAGCACGGTGAACACAAAGGCCATCCAGGCCGCCATTGATGCGGCCCATCGGACCGGCGGCGGGGTGGTCACGCTGCCGCAGGGCACGTCCGTCAGCGGCGCGCTGTTCCTGAAATCCAACGTGGAACTGCGCCTGGATGAAGGCGTGGTGCTCCAGGCAGTCCAAGACGATGCTGAATACCCGGAGCTCTGGACCCGGGTGGCCGGCATTGAAATGCAATGGCCCTGCGCCTTCATCAATGTCAACCAGGCGGAGAATGTGCGCCTCACCGGCAAAGGAATCATTGACGGCAACGGCCAGTATTGGTGGGACAAGTTTGAAAAGCTCAGGGGTTCCTACAGGGCGAGAGGACTTCGCTGGGCACAGGACTACGATGCGAAGCGGGTTCGCGCCCTGGTCATTGACAAGTCCACCAATGTATTGCTGAAGGACTTCACGATTCAACGTTCCGGTTTCTGGACGATCCAGACCCTTTACAGTGATCGGGTGCATATCTCCGGCGTCATCATCCGCAACAACATCGGCGGGAGCGGCCCCAGCACGGACGGCGTGGATGTGGATTCTTCCCGCAATGTGCTGATTGAAAAATGTGACATTGATTGCAACGACGACAGCTTCGCGATGAAGGCCGGACGCGATTACGACGGCCTGCGGGTCAACCGACCGACGGAGAACGTGGTGATCCGGCACTGCGTCACCGGTCGGGGGGGCGGGCTGGCGATCGGCAGCGAAACCTCGGGCGGGATCAACCATATTGAAATGTATGGCATGAAGGCGACCCGGACGGGGTGTGGGCTCCACTTGAAGTCGGCAAAGAATCGCGGCGGCGTGTTGCGCGATATTTGGATCCACGACATGGAGATGGAGGAGGTCGGCGTCCTGTTCAAGTGTGAACTGAACTGGTTTCCCCAGTATAGCGTGCCGCCCCGGCCCAAAGCTGTGCCGGAGTCCGAGTGGCCGGCGCACTGGCGGGTCTTGCAGACACCGGTGGAGCCGCCGGAGCGGGGGCTGCCAACGGCCAGCAACATTCGCCTTTCCAACATCACGTTCAAGAAGGGCAGAATAGCCATCCAAGCCCGTGGTTTGGAGAGCCGGCTGGTTCGCGATGTTACATTCGAGAACATCAAGCTTGATGCCAAACAAGGGGGCTCCATTGAAAATGCTGCGGACTGGACCTTCCGCAATGTTGATTGGAATATCGGCACCCCGGTGGAGATGAAAAACTGCTTGAACATCGAGCTTCCCAAGAGGCATTCTGCCTTTGCAACCGGTATGTTCGAAGAACCAAGACCCTCCCAGTAACTGGTGTTGCGTTAGCTACCGGCCATCGGGCAACTAATAACCATCGGAAAAAGCATGAAATCACCTGAGAATAGAACATTCGCCAGAAACAGCAAATCAATATGGATGCTTAAAAAAAGAGATAAAAGGAGGTTCCCGATCGTCGGTGTTTTCCTTTTTATCATCGTGGCGCTAACGACCATTTGCGGGGCTGCGGTGCCAGACAAACCGAACATCCTTTTCATCTTCGCCGACGATCTCGGCTGGGCCGACGTGCATTATCAAGGGGGCGATTTCTACGAGACCCCGAACATTGACCGACTGGCCACTGAAGGCATGGTGTTCAGCGCCGGGTATGCGGCGGCCGCCAACTGCGTTCCGAGCCGGGCCTGCCTGCTCTCCGGTCAATATACGCCGCGGCACGGCGTCTATGCCGTGGGCAACACGAAGCGCGGTCCCGTGAATCTGATGCGCATGGAACCCGTTCCCAACACGAAACTGCTTGCGGCCGAAAACGTCACCATGGCCGAAGCCCTGAAGGCCGCCGGCTATGTCACGGGGCATTTCGGCAAGTGGCATATTGGGAGTGAAAAGCCAGGCTCGGGCACCGGGCCGCTGGATCAGGGCTTCGACGTCTCGATGGACAAGAATCACAACGGCGTCGGTGCCAACGAGGACCCGAAGGCGATTTATGCCATCACGAAGGCCGCCTGCAATTTCATCGAGGCGAACAAAGACCGCCCGTTCTTTGCCTACGTGGCGCACCATGCCATCCATGTGGATCAACAGGCGCGGCAGGCTACTCTCGACCGATTCTCCGCCAAGGAACCCGGCAAACAACACCAGGACGCTTTGTATGCCGGTTGCATCTACGATTTGGACGACGGGGTTCGCATCCTGCTCGCCAAGCTGCACGAACTAGGACTGGATGAGCGGACGCTGGTGGTATTCACGTCGGACAACGGTGGCACCCGCGCCTCTTCGCAGGAACCGCTGCGCGGCAACAAGGGCTGCTACTACGAAGGCGGCATTCGGGAGCCGTTCATCGTGCGGTGGCCGGGCGTGGTGAAACCGGGTTCCCGCTGTGACGTGCCGGTGATCACCATTGACCTGTATCCCACGTTTCTGGCCGCCGCCGGCGCCGCAACGCCGAAAGGCAAAATTCTCGACGGGGAAAGCCTGCTGCCCTTGCTGCAAGGCGAGACATCGCTCAAACGGACGGCGCTTTTCTGGCACTTCCCCGGCTATCTCGATGACCCCGTCATCCGGGGTCGCGATCCGGTCTTTCGCTCACGGCCGGTCAGTGTGATCAACCAAGGCGATTGGAAACTGCATCTTTACCTCGAAGAATGGCAACTCGACGGCGGCCGCGCCAAGCTGGCGACCAACCACGCCGTCGAACTCTACAATTTGAAGGATGACATCGGGGAGCGCCACGATTTGGCGAACCAAAACATCGCCAAGCGCGACGAGATGTTGGATAATCTCCTCGCTTGGCAGAAGGCGATTAAGGCCCCGATTCCGACGCAGCCCAATCCGAAATATGCGCCGGGAACTGCGCCCAAAGGAAAGATTAAGAAGTCGAGCCAGGGTGACGATTGACCGGCTGGCTTCCAACGAACAGAGCCCAAGCGTTACCTGAACAAGTGGAAATATTAAACTGATGAAAACAATCAAACACACCATCGCTCTCGCCATTATATCTTCGCTGGTCTTTGGCTCGACAATTTCCGCCGCCACCACCAAACCCAACATTGTCTATATCGTGGTGGATGAACTGGGCTATTACCAACCGGGCTTCATGGGGAACACGGTGATCAAAACCCCGAACATGGACCGGCTGGCGAAGGACGGAATTGTTTTGAAAAATATGCTCGCGGGCAATCCCACCTGCGCGCCGGCGCGGTGTGCGCTGCTGACCGGCAAACACTCCGGCCATGGGACGATTCGCTCCAATGGCGAGATCTCCATCCGCGCCGAAGAGGTGACGATTGCGGAAATGTTAAAACCAGCAGGCTATGTCGCCGGCGGCTTCGGCAAATGGGGCATCGGCGGGCGCGGCTCGGAAGGCGTGCCGGAAAAAAACGGCTTCGAGGTGTTCTTTGGCTATTACAATCAGGCGCACGCGCACACCTATTATCCGCCGTATTTGATCCGCAACAGCGTGGAAGTTCCGCAGGCAGGAAATCACGGGGGGGCCAAAGGCCAGACCTACTCGGCCTATGTGATTCATGAGGAGGCCAAGAAGTGGATTCGCGAACACGCCCAGGAACCGTTCTTCGCCTACCTGGCTTACACGCTGCCGCACGGGCCGTTTGCGATTCCGGACAATGATCCCGCGCTGGACGTTTACAAAGGGAAAAACTTGGCGAAAAGCGAGCTGCTGTGCGCGGCCATGACCACGCTGCTGGATACGCAGGTGGGCGAAATCGTGGCCCTGCTCAAGGAACTGGG
>Ga0315289_10003425_pt1 | contig 24028 bp, 26 predicted proteins | sample YL17G11_40_MG_FD_203452 | JGI IMG/M metagenome (GOLD analysis project Ga0315289, IMG submission 203452) | Sediment microbial communities from Yellowstone Lake, YNP, Wyoming, USA - YL17G11_40 | ecosystem: Environmental > Aquatic > Freshwater > Lake > Sediment | place: USA: Wyoming | collected...
AGGAACTTTGGTTGTGCTTTCTCATCGCCCTTCATGGTCATGTCATTTCTCTCGCTTGCTGTGATACCGGAGATTCGATTGACGGACAAAGGTATTGTTGATGTGAACGCAGCCAAGTTAATCCCGATGACATGCTAGCCACACTGCAATATTGGCAGACACGACAACCGTGAGAGAATGGGGAGGCTACTGACGAATCTGCTGCGCTGTAAAGGGACAGGTTTTAACTCTGCCTCGCGCTCCTCCCGGGCGATTCAACTTGCCACAATCTGTTGCTCCTGAGGAACAGGAGCGAGAGATCGTCTACCTCGACAATGCAGAGACGACTAGGCTAGACCCCGCCGTCCTAGATCTAGTCCAAAAGTTCATGGTAGACAAATATGGTGTTCCAGCTGGCGAGTTCGGTTACAAACTAGAGGAAGAAGCTGGCGAAGCCATCGAACGAGCAAGAGAGACAATCGCCAAAAAGATCGATGCGAGCCCAGAGGAAGTGATCTTCACCTCAGGCGGAACCGAAAGCAACAACATAGCCATCTTCGGAGCGGCACGCTCCAACTACTACAAGGGAAAACGCCTCATCACAAGCAGGATCGAGCATACATCTATTCTCCGGATTATCGACAAGCTCACCACGCAAGGTTTCGAGAAGACCCTGCTCGACGTTGATCGCCAGGGTTTCGTTAATCCAAACGGTCTGAAAACGAGCCTGGAAAACGCCCGCTTGGTGTCAGTCCAACACGCAAACCAGGAGATAGGTACACTACAGGACATAGCGGCAATAGGAGAGATCGCCAGGAATAGTGGAGTCCTCTTTCACTGCGATGCTGTTCAGTCCTTCGGCAAGGAAAAGATCGACGTTCAAGCGATGAAGGTCGACTTGCTTTCTATGTCGTCACATCTGATTCACGGTCCCAAGGGGGTCGGCGCCCTCTACGTGAGAGACGGTGTCAAGCTCGAGCCAATCCTCGAAGGAGATGATAGAGAGAAGGGGCTGAGGCCTGGAACCCCAAACGTGGCAGGTATTGCTGGCTTTGCTAAGGCTGTGGAACTGTTGACCGGAGATGATGCCGTGAGGATGCGTCGGCTAAGAGATGAGCTGATCGAATCGCTCTCGGCAATCCCTGATTCACGTTTAAATGGGCCAAGGGGCGAACGCAGACTCTGTAACAACGTCAATGTATCGTTCAGGTATGTCGAAGGTGAGGCGATCCTCATGCACCTAGACTTGAAACGACTTGTCGTGAACACGGGCTCGGCATGCTACAGTCAGAAGCTCGAGCCAAGTCACGTTATTCGAGCCATCGGAGGCACGCTGGAGGAGTCTCACAGCTCAACCCGCCTGAGCCTTTCAAAGTGGACTACAAGACAAGACCTGGCCTACGCGACCGAAACGGTCAAACAAGTCGTGGACACTCTTAGAGCTCAAAGCCCGCTTGCAAGAAGGGCGCATGAGAAGAAGTGATGGCGATGTCGGAAACACTGGCAAAGAAGTTCGGGTATACCGAGAAGGTAATGGATCATTTCAAGAACCCGAGAAACGTCGGCGTCATGGAGGACGCTGACGTCACATCCAAGGTTGGCAGCGTTGCCTGCGGCGATCTGATCAAGCTCTATTTGAAGTTCGACCCGGACCGCGATCAGATCAAGGATATCAAGTTCGAATCATACGGATGCGCCGCCAACATCGCAACGAGCTCCATGATGACGGAGATGGTGAAAGGGAAGACAATCGACGAGGCGAGGAAGGTTACGTTCAAGGACATATCTGACACGCTCGGCGGTCTTCCGCGAATCAAGCTTCACTGCGCCGTACTCTCAAGGCAAGGGCTCGAGACGGCCTTTCTCAAATACGAGGCAAAGAGAGGGCGCGTCAAGATAGACGAGCCCTTCGTCAACAAGATTCTGCGGGGCGTACTTGACCCGGTTCAGGGGGTTGACATAATCTCCGCCAAGATACTGCAAGGCACGAAGGTGGAAGGCAAGAAGATCGCGCTCGACTTGAAAGCGAAACCAGAGAGCGAACTCGCAAAAAGCCTAGCCGAAGACGTACAAGACGCGTTCGAAGGCCTAGACGTCGAGCTTGACCTGAAATTCAAGGAATAAGACTCTATGCCCAACTTGGCTTGGACGATACGCTGCTAGAACTCGAGGCGCCTCCCATTCAACGTCAAGTTTGTTTGCATGTGAACTGCCTTCTTGAGAGTGTTGTGCGCATAGCACATCACTTCGGCTTCCCGGGCCAGTTTCCTGACTGTATCTTCGCTAGCCGGGCTCTCGATTTCGATATCGTAGATCATATCCCTGAACGATCTCCCCATCCGCCTATCGAAATGCCCCCGCACGATAGCCTTCATTGACATGAGCGGAATGCTATTCGATATGGCGAGTTTCGCGTACTGAGTCATGAGGCACGACGCGGCCCCAGCCAAGAAATAGGCGAGCGGCGGGAGCCCTGCGTTGGTGCCGCCTCTCTCAGGCGGCTCATCGATCGTGAAATCGAAGCCTCCAAACGATGCTTTGAAGCGTAACTGTTCGACGAGTTCGATGTCGATCCTCTGCGTTCCGATCTTGGCCTCACGGAGGTTCCGGCGTTCGTTATCCTCTTTCTTCACAACGACCGCGAGCTCGGGGTAAGTCTTCAAACAACTCACCTAAGCGACAATGATTCGGGACGCCGTCCCTTAAGTCCGACAGGTGCGTAGGCACCTCCGCCGATTGCCCATGGTGGCTACGACTATCTCGTTCAACGATGATCTATGTGGTTGTCAAGAAATGCGCTCACATTGGCTGAGGCAGCTCAGAGATTTGCCATGATGATTCGGGCAATCGCATGTCTTAGAGAATCGTGTGCGAGACTCTAGGAGAAGTCCTTCTCCTGTATGAAGTAGCCGTGCCAGCTGTGGTACCAGACCTCTCCTGTGAACCCGTTTACGCTCAGCATGCCGATGATCTTCCCATCCTTTTCGAAATCGATCGTGTAGTAGCCGTAGAAGCGAGTAACGCCCTCAACGTGAGCTCCGGGAAAGTTCTGTGACAAATAGCTTTCAGCGATCGACTTGGCACCTTGTTCGCTGACTTGCATCTCACTCGAGGCGCCTGCCTGTGAACGTGATCCCATCATGCCCCGCATCATGCTGTACTTCGTGTTCCACATCATATTGGGTCCAGGTTCAGGCATGATTGCGCCAGTTATCATGCCTCTGCCCATCATGCCGCCACCCATTCCCATTCCACCGCCCATCATTCCCTGAGGTGGCGCTTGCTTCCAGATTAGCATCTCAAAGGCCCCGAGACCCGTGTCTTTCTCGTAGTACATGATGTAGAAGTTGTACTGGAATTCCATAATCTCCTTGATCGCAAGGTTGGGGTTGCCCAAAGACACGAGATACTGCTGGGCGATCGTCTTCGCTTCGTCAAGAGTAATCGGTGCGGGCGGCGGAGCTTGACGCTGCCAAGGCCATTGTCCCATCGTACTAGGGCCGTATCCTGCCTGCTGGCTCCAGGCCAAACCGGCGTAAAGCGGCATTGCGAGAAGACCGATGAGTCCAACCGCAATGAGAACTAACCCAGTTGTACGTTTCTCCATCTTGGATCACTTCTTGGTGAGGTTCTGTTTCATCTCGAGGTATTGCTCCTTGGTTATGTCCCCTTTTGCGTAGCGTTCGTTCAAAATCCTCAATGCGTTTTCAGTTTCGGCTGTTTGACCTCGAGATGTTAACAGGTAATAGGCGCCCACGATCAAGAGGACGATGAATGCGAGCGGGATAAGTGCGCCTACGAGCATGAATCCCCCGCCCCAGCGCATTCCGGTGGGATAGCCCAATCCCCCCATCATCCCCCATCCCATCATCGGGCCCCACATGAACATCCCAATCATCGGAACCACGAAGAGCAAGCCGATCAACAGCAGGATCAGCACTACAATAATGCCGGTACTAGATCTCTGGGCCATACGACATCATCCAGTTCTAGGGGTATGGCGACACGGGACGAGTATAAGTCTGCATCAATCAACAACTGAACATAACCGAAAAGGAAGTTCTCAAGCGGCAACGTTTTCGAGCCTTGGCTTTCTGTCAGTCAAGTTCTCCTCCTACAATGTTTTCGCGTTTTCAAATCGCGATACTCTGTGTTCCATCGGATGCACAAGCTTCGTGCTCCCATACGTTCATATCTGAGCTCATGTCGAACGCCAGCCGGCCGACAGGTGCAGGCGAGTTTCCTAGTCTATTGGTCGTCTGATCCTCAATGATACTGGTTATGACACGAACGAGGTTGGTCGCAGTAATCGCGGTCTGCTTGTTTCTTGTAACCTCCATTGTTCCCGTACTGGGTCAGGAACCGGTTCAGAAGTACACATACAACATGACCTTTGATCATGATGGCTTGACCACCGTCGAAGTACTGTACGATAGTGGCTTCGTGGGCCCAGGCTCATCGTGGATTGCTGTCCCGAAGAATTTCACTGAGACCACTGTTGTGGCGCTCAAGGGCACGATCACGTCGATGACGCGCGTACCGTATCGCTCAGGCGAAGAGGGTCTCGTTCACCCATTCTATGACAATCTGACCTTCTCATACACGTCTGGCAGTGACCCTTTCTCCATGGATCTTCGCTTCAACATGACGAATGGTGCGATGATAGTGGAGCCGAACGGGTTCTTCTACTCCCCTCAGATTGGAGTACCCTCATCTGCAAAAGTGCAAGCCAAATTGACGTTTCCCGATGGGATTGAGTCTCTGGACGAAGTTCAACCTGCCCCTGCACAGGTCGAGACATATGGCTCCACGGTAGACCTCCTGTTCAATCTCGGGTCAAAATCACGGATTGCAGTCACGTTCAAGGTCTCTTGGGCTCAGCAGACAAGCCACATCCAGGAAGAACAAGTGAGGGCAGATGTGCCGAGTCGGTACTTGGACTTGGGAACCAAGATAGTTGAGCTTTACAGGAAGGCCATCCCGTTGATGAACGCTCTATTCAACGGCACAGTGAATCAAATCTCGATGAGATTCTTCACTCCATCCTCCCTTCCAGAGCTAAGCATCGGCGGCTATACTCCGATAGATCCCTCCAGCTTCCAGACGGGTGCCATCTACCTGAACCTCTTCTATTTCCGAGCACTACCTGGCACGATGGAAACAATCGCTGTTCATGAGCTGACCCATCAGTATGAGGCACACGCAGGAATCTCTCCCAATTTGCTGTGGGTTCACGAGGGCTTGGCAAACTACATAGCCGTTCAGATGGGGAAATCGCTCAACTATGACGTTACGTCCACTGACGCAGATCTTGAGACTACTGCAAGCGGACTCAACGGGAATTACGGCATGATCCAGTACTGGCGGCCCGGAGGAACAGCCGGGTCACTCTTCCAGTACTATGCGGCAAGCTACGAAGTCTTCAAGACGCTCGGTAACGAGTACGGAGGCCTCTCTCTATACTCGAGGTTCTTCACCCAGCTACATGAGCTCAAAGACGGACTGACATCTACAAACGTCGCCATCTACGAGTTGGGTCTAGCCGCTCGTTCTGATCTCTCGCCCCAGTTCACAAAGTGGGGATTCGAACTCGTCGACCTGTCCAGCATTGGCGCTCGTATCGCCAAGCTACGAGCAGAAGCAGAATTCCTAGGTCCTTTGCTCCCGTTCCGAGAGCAGGCGCTCAGCCATCTTGAACTCGCGCAGAGTTCCATGTACTCTTCGCCAGAGGCTGCGGTTGGGCATATCACGATCGCGACATTCTACATTGAGACTGTCCCAATGATCATAGCTGGCGTAGTGCTTGTGTTGATTCTACTTGTAGCGGTGGCTGTTATTGTCAGCAAGCGAGGCAAGAGAAAGCGAGTTGAATTCGGCAACCAGCTGAGATACTAACTACTTGAGCGAACAATTAGGCACACAGAGGGGTCCTGTAGGATTCCTCACGGAGTCTTCGTTTGCTTGGAATTGGTGGTTCCGCGCTCTTTGCGTACGATTTTGATCCGGCAGAACACATGGTCTCCGTCCCGAACTTCGAAGATCTTTCTGATCTCTTCGGGGATCGTTATTCGTCCACCAGCAATTACTTCAGCAAAGAACGGTATCTCTTCCTCGTTGAGTTCGATGGGCATCTATTCAGGCACCGTGCCTAGTTCACATTCGAATGAGTATTAACGTTTCGGATCTGCGTTAGTTCGATCCGACCGATCAGCAAGTCGCCTAGGACCTGCCCAGATGCCCTCTATCGATATGCATATAAGAATATGCATCTTTTGGAATGTTGGCGAAGGGCATGCTGGCACCAGCCGAGAGACAAGTACTCAGACGTCAATCGGAGATCTGCAAGGCTCTTGCGAATCCAAAGCGTCTTGAGATCCTACACGAGCTGCGAGAGGGGGAGAAGAGTGTGACCGAATTGTGCCTAGCGACGGGACTCAGGCAGGCGAACGTTTCGCAGCACTTGGCCATCATGCGTCACCGAAAGATGGTGATAGAGAGACGAGAAGGAAACACCGTACTGTACAGGATCTCGGACAAGCGCATCAACAAAGCCTGCGACATCATGCGAGATGTCTTGATCCATCAAGCGAGTGAGGATTCGAAACTAGTCCAGTTGGTGTCAGCGCCAAACCGCTCGTAGGAGATGAATGAGATATGGTAACTTCGAAAGAAGGGGAAAAGCGTAACAAACTAGTCATCGTTTGTTCAAGGGCAGCTTAGACATGGCGTATCCTCCCATGATGCTCGCTACAACGGGCGCAGCGATGGGCATGGAAGTACATCTCTACTTCAAGTTCTGGGGCATGAATATGATATCGAAGAAGACCATTGACTCTCTGAAGATCTCGCCGGTCGGGAACCCGGCGCTGCCGATGCCGAACATTCTTGGAATGCTTCCAGGGATGACTAGTATGACTACAAGCATGATGCAGGGGAAGATGAAGAAAATCAAAATGCCCAGCATCAGAGAAATGATCAAGACAGCTAAGGATTCGGGCGTCAAGTTCCATGCATGCTCGCCCACAATGGACATGATGGGCCTCAAGCGAGAAGACCTGATCCCAGAAGTAGACGACATAATCGGCGCGGCAACATACCTTGAGCTGGCTTCTGAGGACGCGATCACCCTATTCGTCTAGGGAGGCAAAGCATCTTGTCCAGTTCTCAATCCGGCGTCAAGCCGACAACGGTTGTGGACTCACGTCGAACTATGTGTCCTGGACCGATCACGGACCTCTTCCGAGCCTACCGCAACGCGAACGTTGGCGATGTCATCGAACTCTTGGCAACCGATCCCGCGGCGAGAAGCGATACGGAAGCCTGGGCGAGGCGAAGCGGAAACGAAATCGTCGCAGTTATCGACGAGAAGGACTATCTCCGCATTCAGGTCCGTGTCGTGAAGAAGGGCAGGTAGCCGAGCAGATCCAGAATGCAAGAGCCTTCAGTGAACATTGTAGTGGTCGGCGGCGGCTCAGGCGGCACGCTGTCCGCCAATCTACTCGCCAAACAACTTGGAAACAAGATCAATGCTGGAAGAGTCCAAGTACATTTGGTGTTGGGATCTCACGAGCACATCTTCCAGCCTGGATACTTGCATGTCGCTTTTGTCGGTCAAGATCCGACCGAGATCGTCCGAGAAGAACGCTCCCTAGTAAACCAGAACGTTCACCTAGTTGAAGACCGCGCTGAGAGAATCGATCTGAAGAGCCAAGTCGTGACCTTGGCATCGAGAGTGAAGCTTCACTACGATTACCTGATCATCGCTACCGGGAGTGTTCCCAATCCCAAAGCAATTCCAGGATTCAGCGAAGCCGCACTGAATTTTCACACGAGCCCAGAGGAGTCAAGGAAGATCTGGAATGTGATTCAGCAATTCGACGGAGGGCATGTGGTGGTTGGAATCGCGGGGGTTCCGCACAAATGCCCGCCGTCTCCGAACGAAGCTGCCTTTCTCATGGACGATTACTTTCGAAAAGGTGGAATGCGCGACAAAGTGAAGTTGACTTTTCTCACGCCATATCCGCGCCCGTATCCTGCTGAACCGATGTCGAGAGTTGTCGAGCCACTATTCAAGGAACGCGGAATCGAGGTCGTAACCTTCTTCAACGTGGAATCCGTGGACCCGGCCAAGAAGGAGATCTATTCACTCGAAGGCGAATCGCCGTCGTACGATCTGCTCATCATGGTTCCGCCACACCGAGGCGCAGACGTCGTCATTGAGTCTGGAATCGGAGATGCCGACAGATGGATCCCAGCAGACAAGAACACAATGAGAATCACCGGCTACGAGAATGCTTATGCGATCGGTGATGCCACGAACATCCCTGTCTCAAAGACGGGCGTTACAGCGCACCTTCAAGCAATCACAGTGACGGACAACATCCTTTCAGCAATCCGTCAAAGAAAGAAGCTCTACAAGTACAATGGCCGAATCAATTGTCCATTCGAGATGGGTTCAGGCAAAGCGGCATTCGTGGTCGGATCATACGACATGCCCGTGAAGGAAATACACCCATCACGAATACGCTACATGATGAAGAAAGCTTTCGCGACATCCTACTGGCGAACACTGTCAGGGAGCTTTGACTGGCTGTTCGGTCTGTACTTCGGCAAGACCCAAACAGTCGAGAGCGCCTAGCGATCTCTAGACCGAGACCTATAGTATCTCTTGGGCAGCTTGTTCAGCGAATCTTCCGCAGCCGTCAATGTCTTCTCAACGTCTTCAGTCGTGTGCACTGCTGAGACCATGAATCTCTCCGTGCCGTCGGGATGGAAGTAGACCCCTCTTTCAAGCATATCCTCGCGGAAGTCCTTGAACTTCTCATAGTCGCACTGCAGGCTCTGCCTGTAAGTGCCAATCTTCTTCAGCCTCGTGAAGTACAGCTGGAACATTGGGCCAACCCCCTGAACCACTGCGTCGTGTCCGGTCTTATCGCAGGCTTGTTGAAGTCCATCCATCAGTTTCTTGGTCGTTGAGTTCATGCGCGAGAAAGCTTCGCCATCATTCTTCGACAGGACATCCAGGGTGGCCTTGCACACGGATAGGCTCAGCGGATTCGCGTTGTACGTTCCGCCGTAGCCTATCTTGCCAGGACCTATCATTCCCATCACGTCTCTTCGGCCGGTGACAGCGGCTATCGGCGCGCCATTCCCGAGTGCCTTTGCAAAGCAGGCAAGGTCTGCTGTGACTCCGTAGTATTCTTGAGCGCCCCCTTTCGCGATACGGAAGCCCGTGAGTATCTCATCGAAGATCAGCAGAACATCGAGCTTCTGCGTCAGCTCTCGAACGCCTTTCAGGTATCCTTCGGCGGGAGGGATCACGCCCGAGCTTCCCACGACGGGTTCCATGATCACCGCGGCAATGTCGCTTGCGTACTTCTTTAATGTCCTCTCAAGCGCAGAGAGGTTATTCCAAGGCGCGACGATCACCGTATGCGCAATATCCTCCGGAATGCCTGGGTAGAGGGCGAGTTTGGCCGGTGCAGACTCAAGCCCGGCAACGGTTGATGGGGATTCCACGCTGAATAGGACGTAGTCGTGGTGGCCGTGATAGTGGCCTTCGAACTTTAGGATCTTGTCGCGGCCAGTAAATGCGCGGGCAATTCGCACGGCCTCCATCGTCGCTTCTGTGCCGGTGTTGCTGAAGCTCACCATCTCAGCCCCCGGAACCATGCTCGCGATGTTCTTCGCGACTTCGACTTCGAGTTCGGTAGTTGTTCCAAACATTGTTCCTTTGAGTATCTGTTCTCTGATGGCGTTGACGACGGTTGGGTGACAGTGGCCTAGGATCAGAGGTCCGTAAGCCAAGAGGTAATCAACGTATTCATTTCCGTCCACATCCCAGACTCTCGAGCCTTTTCCGCGCTCGAAGATGACTGGGAAGGGTTCGTGCTTGTGAATTCTGACGTTTGATGAGGCGCCTGATGGGAGGATTTTCTTTGCCTCTTCATAGATGGCCTCCGATCTGCGGAGCTCGATGAGAGGCTGAGGTTCAACTTCTAGGCGTTTGGCGGCTTGTGCCTCTAGTTCGGTCTTCTCAGGCTTAGGATGAGCTTTCTGGGTGGCGGCTCCGCTTTCGGTCGGAGCGGTCAGTTCTCTCACTTCTTTCTGCAGATTCTTCTCTTCGGCGTAAAGACTCAATCTTGCCACCCATCCCTGATCGGATAATTTGTTCGTTTTCTGCATTATTAAATCTTTCAGCGCACTATTTATGCGCTTTATGTAGAATAATTTACAAGACGAAGCATGGTATGTCCCATCCAGCGCAATCCCGGCTCAAAAAAGAGGCGTAATACATTCGCCGTCAAGAGGTCAGGTGCACGGAGGGGCTCCATCCCTCCATTTTGGCCCCTTTCTCGCTTGATTCACACGCAAAGTGCCTAATCCGGCTCTTTGCGCCCATATTCGGAACTGCTCGTACCCCCCTATTGGGGGGGTGGGGGTAACCTCAAACAAGCTCCTCTCGACCTTGCGTTATGCCCAACCGTTGGAATTCACACGAACAAATAGTAGCGGACCTGATGCCAGACCGTGGTTCGAATTCATAATCTCATCGAGGCGCGCTTCCACTGACTGTCGTAGGAAAGCAACATGTTCTGTATCTTGTATCATGGGGGCGTAGTCTTAATCTCAGACAGCGAGTCATCTAGGGCTTCGCCTCTCTCCAGCCTAACAGTCGTGCCGGACAACAAGTGGGCAACAGACTTGGTGACGATCAGATTCGAACCAGAAGGACGAATCGTGAAAGCTCAGGCTGGCGAGAACCTTCGTCTCCTCGCCAACGCATCTGGAGTATTCATCCGCTCAGACTGCAATGGCGACGGAACATGCGGAAAATGCCGAGTCATCCTCGCGGAGAATGGTGAAAGCCTCGGCGAACTCACCTACTCAGAGCAGGATCTTCTCACGGAGAGAGAGGTTCGACAGGGATACAGGTTAGCCTGTCAAGTCCATGTGAAAGAGAACCTCGTCGTCAAGATCCCTGAAGAGACCGGGCTAAGAATCAGGCAGGTCCAGTCAACTGGCCAAGAACGGAAGGTGCAACTAAGCCCGAGTGTCATGAAGGTGCACGTCACAATTCCTCAGCCAACGCTGTCTGACGTTCTGCCCGACTCGGAGCGTCTCATACAGGCCCTACGACGTGACGGGCGCCTGGCGAATCCTCACATTGATCCCGATCTGCTGCCTATACTCCCTCGGATCCTTCGGGAATGCGAATGGGACGTTACTGCGGTTCTTCCCACTCTCGGCCAAGTCTGTGCGTTGGAACGTGGTGACACGACCTCAGAGATGTACGGGTACGCGGTTGACATTGGAACCTCAAAGCTGGTTGGTGTTCTGGTCGATCTCGTGGCCGGAGAGGCCCTCAACACGCTGTTCGTTGAGAATCCTCAGCTGGTCTATGGCGAGGACATAATGTCCCGCATGTCTTTTGCGATGAAAGCGCACGAGAACTCGCTCAAACTGAAATCAAGTGTCCTCTCCGCGATCAATCAACTACTGGAACGATCTTGCACGATGGCCCGAATCACACCAGGCCAAGTCTACGAGCTGGTTATTGTTGGCAATACGGCGATGCACCACTTCATCCTCGGCATAGAATCACGATACCTCGCTCTCTCACCATACGTTCCTGCACTGAAGGAAGCGATTAACCTCCACGCAAAGGATGTCGGGATACTCGCTCACCCTTATGCCAATGTTCACGTGCTTCCGTTAATCGCAGGTTACGTCGGCGCAGATGCAGTAGCAGACGTGCTCGCATCAGGGATACGGGAGGCCGATGAGCTCTCTCTTATGCTCGACATCGGTACGAACACCGAACTCTTCGTCGGAAACAAAAACGATATTGTCTCATGTTCCTGCGCCTCGGGTCCCGCGTTCGAAGGGGCTCACATCCGACATGGAATGAAGGCCGTTCATGGTGCAATAGAGCGAGTCCGAGTTGAACCATCAACGCTGAATGTTGAGTACGAGACGGTAGGCAAAGGCAAACCAGTTGGGATCTGCGGATCCGGGATACTGGACGCGGTCGCGGAGCTATTGAAATGTCGCGTGATTGACTCTAAAGGGCGGTTCCAGAGAATCGACAACAAGCGTCTCATCGAGGTCTCGGGTGATCGAGCGTTCGTCTTGGCTTGGGGGGATGAGACCTCTACAGGCGATTCGGTTGCGATCACTCAGAAAGACATTGGTGAGGTCCAGCTTGCTAAGGCCGCAATTCATGCGGGCTGTGCAATTCTCATGAGCCGCGTCGGGGTAAAGGCAGCCGACCTGAAACGTGTTTACATCGCTGGTAGCTTCGGGAACTACGTGAACCCGGCTAGCGCGAAGCTTCTGGGGCTGATCCCTGAAGTTCCGACGGAGGTTATCAGGTTTGTCGGCAACACGGCCATCGCTGGGGCTAAGATGTGCCTGATCTCAGCGGAAGCAAGGAAGGAGGCAAAGGCGATCGGTGAAGGCGTCAGGTACATCGAACTCGGGGCTGATCCGGGCTTCTCGAAGGAGTTTGCGGCATCAATGTACCTGCCACATCAGGATCGTTCGCTCTATCCCGAGGCCGCTGCGCTGCTCGGCTTGAAGTGAAACATCATACCGTGCGTTACCATAGGTAACATTTATATGTCGACCGTTACTTCTGGTAACGCCTGATATCCCATGAGGCTCGCCTTCGACACGCCCAACCCGTCCGAGATAAGACCACGGGATATCATGCACTATGGCACGTTTCGAAGGAGATTCGGAAAGAACGAAGGCGAAGGCGAATCGGAACTCGATCTCGCCGAGAGGTTCCATGCGGCAAGGATCCTATTCGAGAGAGGCAATGATCACGTCTACATCGAAGTCCCGCTCAAGACAGAAGGCCCCTCATCCGGATCTTCAACAAAGATAACCGCAGACGTTTGCGGAGTGACCAACGAGGACTTGACGTTAGTGTTCTGCGTAACATCTGCACCAGATGAGGAACTCTTCGAGAAACTCAGGGTAGTCGAGGACGCAAGTAACGCACGGGCGGTTGTCCTGTATCCATTCTCAGCGAGCCCTCTTCACCTTCCAAGGATCAGGACGGAATATAGGAAGCTCGACGTGGCTCGCGTTCCTTGGCTCGATGAACAAATCGACAACACCTTCAGGGAAGTGATCCAAATGGTGGAGATGTTTGCAAACCAGACAAGAGTCAGAATGCTTACGCCGCTCTTGGAGAAAGGATTCAAGAAGAGAGACTATCGACGGGTGATAAACCCGAAGTTGCTCTACGAGAATCTTGCCACCCTCCTTGAGAGCGGAATCATCAACGAAGCAGAGGACGAAAGCTACAGACTCACACAGTTTGGATCAGATCTATTCGGAGAATACTTGGCCTTCTTGGAGCATGTTAGGCGAGTGATCGAAAGGGAAACCGATGAATCGAGAGGAGGTGAATCATAGACATGTCTGATTGGGACGATGATATGCCAGAATGGCCTTTCTCAAGGAGGAGACGAGGCATGTCGCCGTTCTTCTCCCCTGAAAGATGGTTTGAGCAGTTCGATGAGATGTTCGAGCGAATGTTCAAGGATATGACAAGAGACCTGCCGAAAGATGCAGTAACAGAGCGGAAGCTGCCCGATGGCAGTACAGTCCGACAATTTGGCCCCTACATATACGGTTACTCTATGACGATGGGCCCCGACGGAAAGCCTATCGTCAGAGAGTTCGGTAACGTGAAGCCATCGCGCAGACGAGGCATGTTTGGCCTCCCCGAAGCGAAGCTCGAACCGAGCGATGCCCGCGAGCCGCTTGTTGACGTCGTAGAGGACTCAGAAAACGTCAGAGTCGTGGCCGAACTGCCGGGAGTGGAAAAGAGAGACATCCAGATGAAATGCGCGGAAGACTTGCTGACGATCTCAGTCAACACCCCGTCGCGAAAGTACCACAAAGAGGTTCAACTACCCACTGCAGTGGATCCTGACACATCCAAGGCGACGTACAACAACGGCGTACTGGAAGTGTTACTGCGAAAGACAAAGCCGAAACCACGCGGCAAGGAAATACGAATAGAATAGGACCTGAACCCGGGCCGGACCGCCAAGTCCGACCCATCCCATCCTTGTTTTTCTCCGAATCCTTTTGCTTGTTCTTACGTTCTAGTTTTAATACTCCATGGTTCTGCCTGATCCGGGTCTAGGATGAAAACGATCGACCTTTCCGACAATTTGCTGAGGGTTGATCTCGCTCGCGAGACAACTCGTATCTGTAGAGCCTTCAACGTTAGAGAAGGCTTCTCACGCAAAGATGACGCGCTCCCGGAACGGCTATCCGATCCACTGCCCGACGGGCAATACAAAGGCCAAAAGATCAGCAAAGAAGAGCTCCAATTAATGCTCGACAACTACTACGAAATACGCGGCTGGGACAGGAAGACCGGTATCCCAACAGCTGCAAAGCTCAAAGAACTAGCGTTGGATTTCGCTGTGGACCAGCTGAAAGTTCACGGAAAACTGCCCTAAGATTCATCACGGTTAGCCAATATCAGCAAGGCACAACTATTCACGAGTCGCACATTGATCTCGATGTTGACGCTGGATCGAGCCTTGTCTCTGCAAAGGAGAAATGACGCATGTCTGATCTGAAGATAGCAGTGGATCTTGACGGTGTCCTTGCGGAGGCTATGATCGGCTGGTGTGAGCTGTACAATCAGCGCCACGGCCAGTCTCTGTCATTTGAAGACATACGTGCTTGGAATGTCTGGAAGATCGTCAAGATCCAACGAGACGAATTCTTCAGAATACTCGATGATGCTTGGCTGCAGTGGGAACGGATACCTGCAACGGAAGAAGATGTCGGAGAGCAGGTCAAGCTGCTGCGCGAGTTCGGAAGTGTGGATGTAGTGACAGGGAGAAGCGCTCGAACCGTCGCATCCGCGAAAGAATGGTTGAACGCTCATTCCGTTCCTTACGACAGATTCGTTCGAACGGAATCCACTCTAGCCAAGATACGGCTAGACTATGATGTCTTTGTCGATGACTCCCCGACGCTAATGCAACTTATTGCTTCAAAATCCATGGCTTTGGGCATACTTTACACGAGGCCTTGGAACCGTGACGCCCGGATACCTACCGTTGTGCGTAGAGTCAGCAGATGGGCCGAGGTTCCTCCGATAGTCCGTGCTGTAAGTAGAAGATCGCGTGTAAGTTTCTGATTCAACCATCATTTCAGGATCAACTTCCAGGAGGTAAAGAACCCAGGGGCGTTCTGGGGAATGGTGGCAATGGTGCGGAAAGTGATTCTCTCTTGGAGTGGTGGCAAGGATAGCGCAATAGCCTTCATGGAGCTCTCCCGCGACCCGCGCTACAAGATCGGATCCTTGTTGACAACGATTACCGCGGGTTATGATCGCGTCAGTATGCACGGAGTCCGCGTTTCCTTGCTTACGGAACAGGCTAGTTCTCTCGGCCTCCCACTCATCAAAGTCACGATCTCTCAAGGGTCGAGTAACGAGCAGTACGAATCTGCGATGCGAAATATGCTGACCCGCGCTAAGATGGACGGAGTCGCAGCTGTGGCGTTTGGAGACCTCTTCCTAGAAGACATTCGACGGTATCGTGAGGAGAAGTTGTCCCAAATAGGCATGGAAGCCGTGTTTCCTATCTGGAAGAGAGACACACGCAAGCTGGCGAGTAGTTTCCTGAAAGACGGATTCAAAGCGGTTCTCGTCTGCGTGGATTCCCGGTTTCTAGATCGGTCGTTTGCCGGACGAGCCTTTGACGAGTCGCTTCTTGCAGACTTGCCTCACGATGTCGACCCATGCGGAGAAAACGGAGAGTTTCACACATTCGTCCATGCCGGGCCGATCTTCAGTCGCCCAGTTCTCGTCCGTCCAGGAGAGATAGTGCTACGGGAGAATCGTTTCTGGTATTGCGATTTGTTATCGGGACAAGGAGGCACGTAACTTCAACTGAGTAATCTTCGAGGTTGTTATCCAGCTCTTTCTATTGTGATTGACTAGTTGTCTGACTCGGCTGATCAGGGTAGGTCCGATGGCGACCATCAGAACCGCTGTGGTCAGCTCGTGAACGAATCCGAAAGGATACACGACAGCAAACCCAGCAAGGAACGGTAAGTAGAGCAGCAGGATAGCGATCCACCAACTGTACCCGAAGATCCAAGCCGGAATCACAGATGCGGCCACGTCGTAGATCGCAGTCAGGAGGAATCCGCCCACGGCAAGTTCAGTCCTCGTTACATTGGCTCGCCTATTCCAGAGAAGCCCGGCAAGGAATCCGATGACTCCCATGGATGCTGAGTCGATGATCGTCCAGTATCCGGCTCCGAAGTAAATGTCGCTAATGAGCATTGACAAGAGCCCCACAACGAATCCGGTCACCGGGCCTCCGATAATGCCTGCAGTCAGGCAGAGAAATGCAACTGGTTTCACGTTTGGCGGTCCGCCTGCAAGTACCAGTCTAGACGCAACGCTGAGACTGGTCAAAGACGCCATGAGAGTGAGACTTCTGGTAAATGATGTACTAGCGTTGCGCTTCAATTGTCGTCTCGCGACCACTCGGAAGCCATAAAAGGGATGTAGGCTAATTAACCTAGTCTCCATTGGTGGAAACATGAGGAAGTCGCTGTCAATCGCCTTGGGCTACCTGATCATAATGGGCTTAGCGGTCTCACTTGTGGGCGTCACCTCGGTCCGTGCAGTGACGTTCACGCAACAAGCAACTGTGGCCGTGAATATCGGGATAAACTATGGAAGCGGACCTATTGAGTGGCACAACAACACAATGGTTCCTTCGGGTCAGGACCTGTTGAACGCGACCATGACAGTTGCGACTGTGGAGTTCTCAAGCTATCCAGGCTTGGGCGCATTCGTTACAAGCATAAACGGCAGAAGTCAGAATCCTGCAGCCAACCTGTACTGGACATATTGGGTTTACAACCCACAGACTCAGCAGTATGAGCTGCCTCCGGTCGGTGCGAGTGCGTACCTCCTTACAACGGATCACACAGTTCAGTGGTACTACTCCAGTGGTACCCTCGGACCGAACACTTACGTCTCGCTCAATGCTCGCCTAGATACCTCAACGGACCCTCCAACGGCAGTAATCTCGGGGTCAATCCATCCGACTCCCAGCGGTCCGGTGAACGTGACTCTCGAGTACAGTCAGAATCAAGGCGCCGATTACCAAGAAATCGCCCGCGTCACGAGCGGAGCTGACGGAACTTTCAGCTACTCTTGGAGGCTCCCCGGCGGTGGAATGTTCATGATAAGAGCTGATGCACAGGGTGCGAAGAGTTCCCCAGTCTCGATCGGAACCAGCAGCGGTGTTCCAGGATTTCCATTGGAGTCGCTGTTTGTGGGAAGCGCATTGGGTCTGCTGTTCTTGATCGTACGACGCAAACAGCGTCTTAGCTCTTGCACAGAGGACAGGACATAGCCAAAGACACGCTGGTCTAGAGTATCTGGTGACCACAATAAGGATGTGATGCTATTCGCGACGATTTTCATTCTCGTCTGCGGCCCTTGAACCGTTCCTCGTTTGAGACGTTGCCTCTTTCGTGATATCCGCGAGCCTCCCAGTAACCGTCCTCGTAGTTTTCTATGAATTCGATCCTCGCGAGCCATTTCGCGCTCTTCCAGGCGTACAGGTGGGGAATGAAAGGTCGAGCGGGAAAGCCTTGCTCGGCTGAAATAGGCTGGCCATTCATTCTGATAGCTATCAGGGAATCCTCAACGATGGCATCCACTAGCGGCACTGGCGTGGTGTAACCATCTGCACAATGAAACATGACCCACTTAGCCTCAGGTCTAACCTTGGCTAGGCTCGCGAACTCGCGAAACCGCGCGCCTTCCCAAACAACGTCCTTGATCGACCATTGAGTTACACAGTGAAAATCTCGCGTCAGCTCGACTTGTGGCAGGCGTTGTAGTTCTTCGAATGATAGGTTAAGCTCGTTTTCGACAAGCCCGATAATCGACAGCCGCCACTTATCGAGTTTGATTCTTGGCTCTCCGAGTGCTGAGTAGATGGCAAACCGTTTTGCGTAGAATTGACCTGGGGCCATCGGAATCTGAGCAACCATGAAATCATTCAACCCCAAGCGATCCGATTTCTGTTTCCTATGGCGAGCATCTTAGGGTCCACAGACTGGGCAATCTATTTCTCCAACGTCTCTGGGACAGTCATGACCGCATTCCGGACAACATACGCACTCTTCCAGAGTGTTGCCGCAAACCCTGCAGCGTCCTGTCATGACGACCCCTTCCACAAAAGCACATGGAAAGCCGCGGAGCGTGTCAGAAAGACCTTTCGGCTATCAACTTCGACCAACACTACCGCGGGCCTTGCATAGCGCAGAAGTTTTCATCTCGGAAGTTCAATAGAGTAGAACCGAATCGGAGGCCCACACTATGAAAGCCATTCCGCAACTGACTGCAGAAGGCAACGTTCTACCCGAATCATGGGAGAAGAGTCTTCTCCTGCTTCGTGAGCGAGGTATAAAATCCCGCAAGGAGTCGTACACGAACAAGAGCGGCGTCGACGAGATACTGGAGTCCTCGATGAAGATAATTGTGAATGAGCCGTTGAAAGAACCGAGAATACACGTAGGCTGCGAGGGTCTGATGAGTCTTGCAGACTATGTCGACGAAGTACTTCATGGGACTAAGGATTCTTGGATCGGGCGGGGCTGGGACTACACGTACCACCAGCGCCTATTCGAGTACGAGCAGGCAGGACAGAAGACTGATCAGATCAGTCAGATCATCAACAAACTGAAGCCGACATCTTTCTCCAACAGGGCTCAAGCTGTCACGTGGATGCCTTGGAGAGATTATGAAGTCGCTGGACCTCCGTGCCTTCAACGCATCTGGTGCAAAATAGTCCACGATGAATGGCTTGAGATGCACACAAGCTGGAGAAGTAGGGACGCCTACAATGCCGCATTCATGAACATGTATGCCATGACGCTGCTTCAGAAGATGATCGCGGACAAGATCGGTGTCAAAGTGGGAAGATATGTGGATGACAGCGACAGCTTCCATGTCTACGATAGGAACTTCAAAAGCCTTGAGCATTTTGCGTCTGCTGTGGAAGCGTCAAGAAGAACCGGCAGACCAAGCTGGATGTCGAGTGATTCGTTGAAGATCTTTCCAAAGAAGTGAGTCCGCCCAGCCTGGCCTGAACTCCCGATCCCCTCTGCCTCGCCTCCTGTCAACCTTCACGAGCTGTTTGATTGTCCTTGACGAACGTTCTCTAGGAAATTCTTCTCATCAATCCCGATGATATCGACCACCTTGAGATGAGAGCCTAAACCAGCGACGATTCGGATGTGTGAGCTCGGTCTACCGAGCCTCTTCGAAAGCCACTTCACGATCTCTCGGTTTGCCTTGCCCTTGACAGGAGGAGCATTGACGCGCATGGTTATGGCGCCGTCAGGTTCGATGAGCATCTCGGTTCTTCTGGCGTTCGGTATGGCATGAATTCTGACTCGTATGCCGTTCTGTATGTCCTCGATTGAGCGCTCCAAGATGGGCATTCCAGCCTAGGCGTAATTCATCACGAGTATGGGAAACCAGCCCATGGGACTCTACCATCATAGACACTGTGGTGCATATAATCAATTAATGTTAATCACGGATGAGTCTTGCTCGAAGGAAGCTTCCGCCATGCGACTCTGCGAATGCAAACAGGCGAATATGATGGCGTTGGGTGTTCATGTTGCCAGGTAGGCCCGGTAGGCGTGGTCAACGGATGGCGAACGTTACCGTTACGTTGCCATTGAATACACTCGACAAGTTGGACGACTTGGTTGAGAAAGGTAAAGTCGGGTCGCGATCGCAGGCGGTCCGTGAAGCTTTGGAGCGGTTCCTGAAGTCTCCCGAATAATCCATGATAGTCATGAAATTGGAACATAATGGTGAATGATGATAGGTGGTTGATGGAATGATGAAACGAAACCTAAGATTCGTGGTCTTTGCAGTTAGCATGTTTACGTTGTTGATTACTGCGTCTTTCCTACCTGCCTCCGCGCAGCTCTCGCAATGGCGGTCTCTAAACCCTACACGTGACGGCAGGTTGCCTCTTCATGCTCCCTTTCTCTACAGCGTGCAGATACTCAACGCAAACTACGGCTGGGCGGTAGGTGGCACCTGCAACATTTATGACACATCAGCGACGGGCTGCAATAGCACCAACAGCGGAATCGCGTTGTTCTGGGACGGTTCGAGATGGCGACAAGCCCTGAATCCTGGATCCACAGGGACGCTGACCTCCGTATTCATAGTCAATGCCAATGATGTCTGGGCTGTTGGAGTAAACGCGACCATCATCCACTGGGACGGAACGTCGTGGGTTGCTGCCATCGTCCCTGCCAATACACTCGATAAGATATACTCAGTATTCATACTCCCCAGCGGTATGGACGGTTGGGCCGTCGGTCGCGACTCAATTAATGGAGCCTTCAATATTCTAAGATGGTCAGGAAACTGGCCAACGGGTGCTTGGACTGCAGTTCCAAGTCCCGTTCCTGCAGCGGTTCTGCGTGATGTAGCACTATCCTCATCCACGGACGGATGGGCGGTTGGCAGATCCGGAGTGATTCTTCATTGGGACGGACTTGGCTGGACAAGCACCTTGTCACCTACGACCAACGGTCTATTTGCCGCTTCCATCATCAGCTCCACAGATGCATGGGCAGTCGGAGCATCCAGTACGATAATTCGATGGAACGGGGCCTCTTGGACTGGACCGATGATTGCACCGACAGCAGGCATCGACTATCACTCGATTCACATGGTCAATTCAGGCGACGGATGGATCGCAGGTAACATTGTGCCCCCAACTCTGGAGGGTCTGCTCTTGAGGTGGGATGGCACAGCATGGTCGATCGTTCGAAGCTATGTCACCGAGAATCTCAACCACGTCTTCATGGTTCCTGGCGGAGCGTCGGGCGTTTCAGTCGGCGACGCTGAGACCATAACCCACTGGAACGGGTCAAAGTGGCAGTCCGACACCAGTCCCACATCAATTGATCTGAATGCACTTCATCTCGTCGCCTCTAACGACGGCTGGGCAGTAGGGGATAATGGTACGATATTTCGCTGGGACGGCCAATCATGGAGCCACTACGAAACTCTACCCTCTGGTGTCAACTTGTACGGACTATTCATGAGGGCTAGCTCGGACGCTTGGGCTGTGGGTGCAAGCCCCAATCTAGCGTCTCCGCCAACAATCCTGCGTTGGAACGGAGGAGCATGGACTGTCGTCAGTCCGCCAGGTGTTGCACTCGGCGAGAACTTGACGGACACCTTTATGCTTTCCGCGACTGAAGGCTGGGCTGTTGGAACAGGCACATCACAGCCAGCAACCATGCTCAAGTGGGACGGGACACTATGGGCATCAGTGCCGAGCGGAACGGGATCAGACAACGATCTTCAGTCAATACACATGCTCAGCTCCGCTTATGGATGGGCAGTAGGAATCAACTCAACCGGCAAAGGCCCGGTAATAGTGCGCTGGAACGGCCTAGCTTGGAGTAATGTTACCGCGCCCGGAGGAATAGGCGGCTTGAATTCCGTACATTTCCTGAACCCCAGCAATGGCTGGGCGGTCGGGAATAATGGAACCAACACACAAGCCACAATCATCCATTGGGACGGCGCTCAATGGAACCGAGTCCCAGGACCGCCGGGGAACTTGACCTCAGTGTTCATGACAAGCGCGAACGATGGTTGGGCTGTCGGACAGAATAGCACGGGGCGCTTGAGCCTGATTGTCCACTGGGACGGCCTGACATGGAACGTCGTATCGACACTGCCACTTCCGCCCACATTGTCCGTTGCTCTACGAAGCGTATTCATGGTTGCACCGCTTGACGGGTGGATTGTTAGTGATCAAGGCCTGATTCTGCACTATGGTCCCGAAAGTGTCCCTGGAACCACCACGTCAGTAACAACGGTTATTCAAACCACAACCTCCACGAGCACCAGTGCCACGACCAACAGTTCAAGTACCACATCCTCAACTTCGACAACCACATCGATACCACCGTCTCCAGTTCCAGGCTTCCCGATCGAATCGATCCTAGCAGGACTCGTAGGCGGCATCGCCACATTGGCGGTGCTTCGACGTAGACGGAAATTCCGATCCTAATACGGGTCGGCTTTCCCCCCATTCTTCTTTCTTCTGACTCGACGAGAATTCCTGAAGAGAAGCGACGGGTCTAGTGCGGATAATCGATCTCAGCGGATATTGGCTAGTCACCAGTTCCGTGACGCGAGATCCTTCACCGCTTCCAGCGCGGCTCGCAGTGATCTTTGTTCAGCCAGACTTTTGACTTTCTGAGGTTCTGCGAAGGACGCTCCTGGCAGGAGGCCCACGATGGCGGACACCATGCCGAAATGCGCATCGTTCTTTCGTGCCGAGACGGCGATGGCTGAGAGTTCCATTTCGGTAGAGCGACAGTTGTGTGCGTGACAGAGGCTAAGAAAAGCATCATCGCCCAGCTCGGCATACAGTGAGTCTTTCGTGACGTTTCCTCCTTTGTGATATGCGCCTTTCGCAATGTCTTGCCCGGCGCTGTCTAGAGCGTCAACCACATCGCCGCTACATTCGACCCTAGGATGCCCGTCCTCGGTTATCGTGAAGTCAGGGCCTAGGTCGGTCCAGCGTTTCCGGAATTCCTCCATGGCTCCTGAACTCCAGAAGTCCAAGCGTAGGAGAGACTGAACTACTGCTCCAGTCGCGCCGATCGAGTGCGTCGCGTTGACAATGTCGCCCAGTTCGATCGTGGGTTTTCCGTCGCAGTTGATGCCTCCTGCTGTGCCGACTCGGATCACGATCTTGTGTGGCAGGTCAATTCTGAACTTGCCTGCTCGATAGCTGGTGCTCGTCAGCTCGTCTGAGAGCACCTCATTCATGATGATCTGAGTCGCAGGAGCGCCCATCTGGGTTTCCACCACCAAGACCGGAACTGACGATGAAATGAGGCCGATCGCCATGGCAACCCGGCCAAACTCGGGAGCCGACCGAAGATCCTTCGCGGAAACGCGTTGACTTGACAGCCTAGCAGCAGTCTCGGAAAGAAGAACCGTTCTCTTGAGTCTGCCTGCGATGGTGTAGACACGTCGTCGATCGCCCACAGCTAACACGAGAGGCGGTGCATGGCCCTCATTCTCTCTGAGGTAGGGAATGCGCCTCCACACTCTAGGCTTGTCGATCAAGTAGGACAGGGTTGAATGACGACCCAGATAATGTGAAGTATCAGAGTGCTGTCCGCTCAACTGTGACACTCCGCATTTATTTCGTCTCTCTGGTTGAAATGGATGACGGGTGAATGAGCCAGCTCTGTTCTCAGGATCAAGTTGCGTCTTATGTCAACGGAGTAACTTCAGGGGGTCTGCTCAGAGGCGCTCCCAATTATGGCTAGTCTGCGATATCTGACAATTGACGATTATAATGTCATCATTCACCTGTGGAAACAAGCCGGCCTGCGAAGTGTGCGCTTACACGGACGCGACAGTCGTGATACATTCGCTGCGCAACTGGCTGCCGGGCAGAAAGTCATCAGTCTCGAAGAGGCTGGCCAGCTAATCGGTGCCGTAGTGGTCACACACGACACCCGCAAGGGTTGGATTAACAGACTGTCAGTCCATCCTGATCATCGTCGCAAGGGACATGCCAAAAAGCTGATCGCTGCAGCAGAACGGGAACTGTGCGTGCTGGGTATTCAGATCTTCGCGGTCTTGATCGAGGCTGACAACAATGTCTCACGAGAGCTGTTTGCTCGAGAAGGATACAAGACGCATGATGCCGTATACATGAGGAAACGGGACAGCGACGACGTCTAAGGGCTTGTCCATGCTCTTAGCCGCTGCTTGGGAACCCAAGCTTCTCCGTTCCTGAGCGGATGGCGTTCGCCGATTCCATCAGCTGACTCTTCGTAGCATCATCGAATGGTAATTCGATCATCTTCTCGACGCCATCCTTGCCCAGGATGACTGGGAGCCCTATTGCGAGGTTTCTCAACCCGTACTCGCCGTTTGGAACGGCCGAGGCAGCCA
>Ga0315289_10003426_pt1 | contig 24026 bp, 17 predicted proteins | sample YL17G11_40_MG_FD_203452 | JGI IMG/M metagenome (GOLD analysis project Ga0315289, IMG submission 203452) | Sediment microbial communities from Yellowstone Lake, YNP, Wyoming, USA - YL17G11_40 | ecosystem: Environmental > Aquatic > Freshwater > Lake > Sediment | place: USA: Wyoming | collected...
ATATGCGTTTTTTCATCAGAAATCGCGATTCTACCACTCCAAGATGTGTACAACAATGAGGCAAGATGCCCATGCTACGGCTGAGGCCTGATGTTCTGGTTCACGCGGAAGAGATTCTGGGGGTCGTACTGGGCCTTGATCCCGCTGAGACGCTTGTAGTTGTTCCGGTACGTCGCCTGGACGCGATCGACGCCTTCTTCCATCATGAAGTTCACGTAGGCCCCGCCGGCGGAGTAGGGATGCAAGGCACTCCAATACTCTCTGGCCCACTTGATCATCTTCTCATTGTTGGCCGGGTCCGGGTCGATGCCGGCGATCACCATGGAGTATCTGGCGTCGCGGAAGTGGAACGCGGTGGCATCGGGTTGGACTCGATGCACCTGCCCGTCGACAGGATACAGGTGCATGGTGGATAGAAGCGTGGGCAATTGCGAGCCGTACTTGACGTGCTGCTCGATGGCCGCCTCGCTCAACTCCGTGAAGAAATCCCCCTTCCAGTACCACTGCAATCCCGGGGGCAGGAGCGCATCAAACATGCTCAGCAGGGCGGTAAGGGGCATGGGGCCAACCTGCTCGAACGTCGGCGGATAGGACTCCCGCACGGTATCCAGGTCTTTCTCCGCCTGCTGGCGCGCTCCGAGATGGCACCAGATCACGGCGCACATGGTCCTCTTGTGCAGGTGGACGGGGAACAGCGGTATCGGCGGGACGTTCATGATGGCGAAGAAGCCGTACAGGTCCTCGGAGGCCGCCGGCAGGAACTGGTCGTACCACCGCATCATCTCGGCGGTCTGCTCGAGATCCCAGAGCATCAGGCCGGCGGTCACTTCGCCAACCGGCTGGGCTTGGAACAGGAAACTCGTGACGACGCCGAAGTTGCCGCCGCCACCGCGGATGGCCCAGAAGAGGTCCTCATTCTGCTGGGCCGAGGCCGTGACGAGCCGGCCGTCTGCGAGGACCACGTCCGCTTCCAGGAGATTATCGATGGCCAGGCCGTATTTCCGCGCGAGAGGCCCGTGGCCGCCGCCGAGAGTCAGGCCGCCGATGCCGGTTGTGGATACGATTCCGCCCGGCACAGCCAGGCCGAACGGACTGCCGGCGTGGTTGATCGCTCCCTGGGTGCAGCCGCCTTCGGCGCGGATGGTGTGGGCGTTCGGATCGACCCGGATGCCGTTCATGAGGGACAGATCCAGCACGGCGCCGTCGTCGCACACCCCCAGACCCGCCCCGTTATGGCCACCGCCCCGCACGGCCAGCAACAAGCCGTTGTCGCGGGCGAAATTGACGATGGTCATCACGTCCGCGACATCCGCGCATCTGGCGATCAGACGCGGGTACTTGTCGATCATACCGTTGTAGACCCGTCGGATCTGCTCGTACCCCTCATCCTCCGGCCCAAGGATCTCTCCACTCATCGAAGTTTTCAGCCCTGCCAGGGCATTCTCGTCCAAAGCAATCTCATACTCCAGCGTTGCCTTCATTGCCGCCATGGTTCAATCCCCCTGTGATTTGGCCCAAATGATCGATATTCCATGTCACCTTGCTTGACGATACGCCCGCGAGGCAACCGGGTCTGTGATCCTTTTCCGGGACTACGTAGAGGCTTTTGCTGAGGGTGCGCAGAGAAAAAAACAATAGGACCTATGGGACCTGTAGGACGAATGGGACCTATGCTGCTTCGCAGTGCCGGTTAGTGCAGGAAGTGGCGTTTGCCGGTGAAGACGATCGCGATGCCGTGCCTGTCGGCGGCGGCGATCACGTCCTCGTCTTTCTTGGAACCGCCGGGCTGAACGATGACGGCGATGCCGGCCGCTGCCGCCTGCTCCACGTTGTCGGGGAAGGGGAAGAAGGCGTCGGAAGCCATGGCCGAGCCTTTCGCCTCGTCGCCCGTGTGCCGGATCGCGATCTGGCCGGACTCGACGCGGTTCATCTGGCCGACGCCGATGCCGAGAATCTTCTTATTCTTGGCCAGCACGATCGTGTTGCTCTTGGCGTGCTTGGCGACCAGCCAGGCGATGCGCAGGTCGGCAAGCTGCTCCGGCGTCGGCCGGGCTTTGGTCGGGAAGGTGAGAACATTGGGCTCCCAGCCGACAAGGTCTCTCTTTTGCAGCAGCAGGCCGCCGATGATATGACGCACGTCGTACTCAGTGACGTCGATCCTGGCCCGGTCAAGCGGGCCGGTCTCGATCAGGCGGACGCGGCCGCCCCACGTCTTGAGCGTCCGGATGGTCTGGACGGCCTCCTCGTCGAATTTGGGCGCCACGATGACCTCGGCAAAGAACCCCTCGGCACCGAGGGCCTTGCCGAAGCGGCTGAAGGATTCCATGATCGTCCGGGCGAGGACGCCGTCCACGGGCCGGTTCAGGGCGATGATCCCGCCGAAAGCGCTGACGACATCACCTTCATACGCCTTGCGATAGGCGACGTTGATGTCCTCGTCGATGGCGCAGCCGCAGGGGTTAAGGTGCTTGACGACCACGGCGGCCGGCTCGTCGAACTCCTTGACCAGCTCGAAGGCGGCGTTGGCGTCGAGCAGGTTGTTGAAGCTGATCTCCGTGTCGCCCACTAGGAGCTTGCCGTTGCACGCGGATGGCTCGCTGCTGCGCGGCAGCTTGTACAGGGCCGCCGTCTGGTGGGGGTTCTCCCCGTAGCGGAGGGCGGCCTCTTTGGTCAAAGCAATGGCAACCCGGTCCGGGAACTCGATGCCGGCCTGGCCGTTCAGATACTTCGCAATGGCGGCGTCGTAACCGGCCGTCAGTCCGAACGCCGTCCGGGCCAACTCCTCGCGCAGCCGGCTCGTGACGGCGCCGTTACTGCCGCGCATCTGCTCGATGACCCGCGGATACTGACCCGGACTGGTCACCACGGTGACGAACTTGTGGTTCTTGGCGGCCGAGCGGATCATGCTGGGACCGCCGATATCGATATTCTCGATGGCCTCTTCGAGCGTGCAGTTCGGATTGGCCACGGTCTGCTCGAACGGATAGAGATTGACGCAGACCAGATCGATCGGCGAGATGCCGTGCTGCCGCATGGCTTCCACGTGCTCCGGCTTGTCGCGCAGGGCCAGCAAGCCGCCGTGGATTCTCGGGTGCAGGGTCTTGACCCGGCCGTCCATCATCTCCGGAAAACCCGTGACGGCGTCGATGTTCGTCACCGGCACGCCCGCGTCCGTGAGCGTCTTGGCAGTGCCGCCCGTACTGATGATCTTGACGCCCATCTGCGCGAGGGCCTTGGCGAAATCAACAACGCCTCTCTTGTCGGAGACGCTGATAAGGGCGGTCTTGATTGTGATATCCATCTCTGGCTACTCCCTTTGAAGTTATGATTTATTATTTACGATTTTTGACTTGGAGCTTGCCATCGACAACGGAAAGGCGTCGATTCTTACGGCTCCAACTGCAAATGGCAAATCGTAAATAGTAAACTGCAGAGGCGCCGTCCTCACTCCTGGGGTCCCTAGGGCATTGGCTCAAGACAGGTTACTCGGCCGGTGCCGTCCATGAGATAGATCCGTGCGTCTATCGTATTGGCCGCGTGATCGGTCACCGGGGCGAAGTTCACCGCAAACAGCTTCCTGCCCGCCGCGTTGTCCATGACGGCCAACGTATGATTCTTGGTGATGACATAGGCCTGGGTGCCGGCCTCCGCCAGCAGATCGACGCCTTCCGGCAGCGACCAGGCCGCCTTGCCGGTCTGCTTGGCGATGGCCGTCAGGCCCCGGCCGACGGCATATTGATACACGAAGTCCTTCGTCACCTGAGGCGGCCGATCCAGGACGGCCTCGGTCTGGTACTTCCACGTCAGACCCGCGTGCCCGTCGTCCGCCACGTCCACCCGGTACACGTTGGTGTCGGTGCTCGCGAAATAGAACGAATTGCCGTCGCGGATCACCGGCCCGGCCACGGCCCGGGGGGCTTTGAACGCCCACAGCTTCTTCGGCGCATCCGGCATCATGCCCACCAGATCGCCTGCATCGGTCCCGAAGGCAACCATGCCGTCGTCCGCCACGACCGTTGTCACCAAGGAATCGTCGTCGGCGGCCACGGGGAAGGTCCGTACCAGGTCCTTGACGCGAAAAACGTGCAAGCGGCGGTCCGTGGCGCCGACGTAGAGGAACTCGCCGTTGCGGACCGGCGGGGCCACGATACTCAGCTCCAGGTCGCTGACCCGCTGCTCTTTACCGCTGCCGATGTCGAGCTCCACGAGCTTGTTGCCGATCACCGAGATCAAGCTGTTCTCGTAAGGGAACAGGCCCAGCACCGGGATGCCGGGCGGTGCAATGGAGCGGCTGAAAACCACCTCCCCTTTGGCACGGTCCAGCGACCACAGGTAGTTCTGGTCGGAGCGCAGGTACAGCCGGTCGCCCAGCAGGGTGATGGCGACGAACTTCTCTCCCTTCTTCAGAGGCAACGTCAACTCCCAGACAGATCTGAGATGAGCATGATCGAGCAGGCTGAGGGAGAGCATGGAACCGGAGCCGCGCGGCGCCGGATTGGGCGACGCCCTGGTCGGGGACTCCCTGGATTCCTCCGCGGCGGCCGGCCGGGTCGCCCGGCTCGATTCGCAACCCGAGACTCCCCATCCCGCCATCCCGATAGCCAGAAACGCCACCGCCCCATTTCGCAGCACCCTTCGCATATCGCAACTCCTCACAAACTCAGGGATTCTTATGCCTGTACTTCGCCAGTCTTACGTCTGTGGCGGATAGATTGCTGCGCTCTGCTCGCAACGACATACTGTACCTACTCATGTCGTTGCGAGGAGCGGAGCGACGAAGCAATCTCCTCCCGAACGGTAGCAGAACTTGCGAAATACAGTGTTACTATCAGCCATCCACGTATTCGGCCAGATCGATCTTGTGCTCGGCCTCGAACTTCCGCATCTCTTCGATGCGCTCGATATCATCCTGGATGCGGTGCACCAGCTTGAAGATATAGGGCTTGCCGGTCAGGCGATTGCGCAAATCGTCAAGCATGGGCTCCCAGGAGCCGCCATACAACTGGGCCTTGAGGGCGACGAGCATCTTGTGCTCTTCGCTGAGTCTGCGGACGTAGTCATCGACAGCTTGGGGTTCGGGTCCCCGCCGGCGTTCTTCCGCCGGTGGGAGGGGTTCCCCAACGCGGAATTCTGCGTTGGGGGCCCCGAGCCCTTCCCAGACGCGCGGTTCCGCGTTTGGGGGCCCTTTCCCGACATTCTTGTCCGGGCTGTTGCTCGTTTGGACCGGCTCAGCCATAGCTACCAACCTTGTCGCTCGACGCGCCCGCTCGGAGGTCCCTGGGTCAGGAAGCTCTCGAAGGGGCGTCTGGGCCCGTGTCATGGTGACTCAAGTCAAGGGAATGGTAATGCCCGAGCAGGGAGAATTCAACACATTTTCCCGAATTGACGGGACCGGCGGCCCGAAGATTGTCCATTTTGATGCCGGCGCGCCCTCGACACAGACGCCGAAGGGGCCCAGGGGGGTGACAGCTCGCCGGCGACGAATCCAACGCGCAAATCCTGCAAAAAAAATCTGCGGATGGCCCTTGACAGCGGCGCCACCGTTTATTAATATACAAGTGGATAAGGTAATTAAGTCTTCAAGCCCCTGGGTAGTCTCGCTTCCTCTCCCTCCGTTTGCTCAGGGGCTTATTTTTTGCGCGCGTCTTGCCCGGACCTGGTCCCAAGCTACGGAGGACCGCTCTCACGTTTCGCGCATGCCATGACCCTGGCGGATAGATTAACGCGCTGCATGCCCAAGAGCCTCTGGTACGGATTTGAAGGAACCCATGCGGCTTACAGATTCTGTCATCCTGAGGTGAAGCCGAAGGATCTGGCCATCGAATGTGAGGTTTCTCTCGCCTGCAACCCAGATCCTTCGCTACGCTCAGGATGACAACCGGAGCGCACGAATCAGTCCGAATCCGTATAACAGAATGAACGCCAGTGCTCCCCTCTGTCACCCCTGCGCAGGGCCTGCCCTCGATCTGATCGGGGGCGGGGGGTCCAGGAACGCCGCGGTGCAGGTGGATTCCCGCCTTCGCGGGAATGACAGGAGGCAGCAGCAGCCTTCCGGCAGACCCTCATTGTGTTAGAGGCTCTCAGCCTACTTGCCGGTGCCTGCGGCGGTGACGGCCGCTTGGGCGTCGATCCGGCCATAGCCGTAGTGGTCGTTGCGGCCGCCCGTGTAGGGCTCGTCGCCGATCTTTTGGCAGGTCTGTTGCAGGATCGTGCGGATGCGACTGGCCGTCAGACTGGGATTTCGCGACAGCATCAGGGCCGCTACACCGGAAGCCAGGGGAGTCGCGGCGGAGGTGCCGCCGAAAGAAAAGCTGTAGTTGTTCGGATCGTCGCCTTTGAGACCCATGCGGTCGGTGGAGCAGATGGCTTTGCGGCCGCCGCTGCTCGGGGCCAGGAAATCCAGGTCGGCCCCAAACTGACTGTAGTCGCTGCGCAGATCGAAGTCCGTGCTCGCCCCAACGGCAATCGTGTACTGGTTGCTCGCAGGATAGGAGATCCCGGACTGGGGCTGGGCCACGCCCGAGGCCTTCGTTGCCAACATGCCGTCGATGAAGAGCCGCATCTCGTCACCCGACCCGAACCACGTCATGGGAATCCAGTCCGTCAAGTGTGCGTTCCCCTGGGAGCCGCTCCAACGAGTGGGACTCTCCGGTCCGAGCGTCAGGGACTCCTCGCCCACGATGGTCCGTGTCTCGTCCGTCAGTGAGGTCAGACAGAAGCCGCCCCAGACGCCGGTGTGAGTCTGGGTCATGCAGATGTCCACGGCGAGGTTGTAGTTGGGATCGTAGGTGAAGCTGTTCATAAAGTCGAAGCGGACCAGATTGGCCCGTCCGCCGTCGGGCAGTTCGAAGGCCGTCCCCGTGGCCAGAGGGACGTTCGTCCCGTGAAAAACGGTGGTCCAGCCCGCCTCGTCCCACTCCGCTATATCGTAGCGGTCCCGGCCGGGCTCGATCTGCTTGATCCGAAGGGTCAGCTCATCGAGCCGTTGCGGCGGGGTCTCCACTACCTGCAGCTCCATGAATTTCAACTCTCGGACGGGCAGCGGCGTCAGTCTGTCCCAGCCGAGCTCGTCGCGCAGGCAGATGAACTGGGTCCGGCGCTTCTGCGGCGTCCCCAGCACACAGAAGGGCCACAAATCCGGGATCGTGAAGAACGAGTCGCCGACCAGGCTGGGATAGGACTCCTGCAGGGAACTCCACACCCAGAAGTCCAGGTAGCCTCCTTCTTCGACGTTCTTCCGGATGTCGAGGAAGGATCGGCCCCCGTCGTCGAGCGGTCCCGGCCGGATCGAGCGCGAGTTCAGACCCGTCCAGCCGGTCATGGCGTGGTTGCCTTGGGCGTCGTTCTGCGTGGTGCTCCATTTCGCCTCGCCGCCCGTTTTCCAGTCGGCGGGCAGGTCCGCATCCCGGAACAACTCGGCTGTCCCATCCGGCCAAACAATAGAATCGATCCAGACGGTGTTGCTGCCGTCCGAGCCGCTGCCGTCGCGGGCCAGCTCCCAGCGAAAGTGATGCGTTCCCCCAGGGATTCCGTAAATTCGATTCTGGACCCATCCGGAGCCGTCGTTGCCCGAGGCGCAGAACGTGGGGCAGCCCTTGCCGTTTCGCCCGTGCTGCACCGCGAACTGCAGCGCCGTGTCGAGCAGGTTGGTCTCGGAGAAACCGAGCGAAATCGAGATGACGTCGGCACCGCGCCACCGGTCGCGTCCATTGTCCGTCTGACCCGCCGCGTAGTAGAGGGCCTCGGCGATGACCCGGTTGATGGCATCCTCCTTCTCCTCCCGCGTGTCGCCCCGGAGGACCTTCAACGGCATGAGCTTGCAGCCGAAGGCACAGCCGGCGATCCCCTTGCCGTTATTGCCCGTAGCGGCGGCCAAGCCTGCCACCTGCGTGCCGTGGCTGTCGAGCAGGTAGCCGGGACTGGGATCGTTGTTGTCGTCGTGAAAATTCCAGCCGTTGACGTCATCTTTCCAGCCGTTGCGATCGTCGTCGACGCCGTTGTTGGGGAACTCGCCCGTGTTGGACGGCAGGGCCCCCTGGAGATCTTCATGCTTGAGGTCCATGCCGTCATCGAGGATGGCAATGATGACCTGGCTGCTGCCGGTGGTGATGTCCCACGCCTGAGGTACATTGAGGTCCTTGAGATACCACTGGTTGGGATCGAACAGGGGATCGTTGGGTCGCAGCGCGTGCTTGACGGTCTGGCTGAGGAAGTCGGGCTCCGCCCACTCGATCGCCGGGTCCCGCTCCAGGATGGCGCACAGATCGAACAGCTCGCGGGCCGTCGCATGGGGGGCTGAGAGGATGTACTGATTGGTGGTGCCCCGAATCCGCCGGTCCACGCGGGTTCCCAGGCGGCGATTGATGCCGGCCAGACCCGAGATGTCATCTTCGGCCTTGAGCTTCACAACGATCTTGCCGGTCGGGATCATCTCCAGGCCGCTGTCCTCGTGGACATAGACCGGGACGACCTCGTCGGCCGCCGTCTGCTCCTCCAATTGGCGCATGGACCGGGTCTGCTCGTCCAGCGATGTGAACTTCCGTGTTTGAAAGACCGTGACGGGGGGTTTGCTCAGGTATCGTTCCAGGCGGTACAGCCGGCCGGAGGTCTCGATCTGCTCGGGCGTTGAAGCGGCCTGAATTCCCGCGGCCGGGGCGTGGATCACCGCCACTTTCTGCTGGGACCGCAGCAGGCGAATCTGACGCGACCCGATCCGCAGGGACTCGCCCGCGTCGTAGGTTCCCGACAGGGCGGTTGGCCCGGACTGGGAGGCGGATCCTGCCGTCGGATTCGCCGCAGGTGTCACGGCCGCGTGGCCGGCCACGGTGTACCCGCCGACCAACAGCCAGCAGCCAACGGCCAACAACCGGGCCAGAACCGATGTCCGCACGATGTGATCTCCGACCCCCATAGCCGCTCTCCTCCTGCACGCCGCAGAAACAATCCGTTGGTTCCCCTTTGCTATGTCGCAGAGCGCGAGGCAGAGCCCCCCTTGCCGTCTGCAAGGGACAGCGTATTTCCATCACGAGACGCCGTCAAGAGATACCGGTGACTCGTGTGCCGGTATCCGGTCGTCAATTGTGATGAATCCTATACGTGCGGGGCCCCGTCGTGTTCGTCCGCCGGAGCGCGGCGGCGGACGGGTGACCGGGCCGCCCGCAGGGGCGGGAGCTGCAACGACAAGGCAGCCTCGGGCGACCGTGGTACACGGGATTCGCCCGAGGCTGCCTGAATTGTCCCTGAGGTCCGGCTACTTCGGCTGGTAAGTGATCACCAACTGGGCGGCCTTCGTGGGATCGCCGTCGAACGACCAGAACCGCCGTTCGTCATTATGCGAGAGCTGATCGAACGAGTAAACGATCACCAGGGAGTTGTTGGCGGCCCATCCGGGTCGATTCACGATCTCCTGGACGACCGCGCTGATATCGGGACTCTCATACCACTCATTCGCCGACCAGGGCTTGTCCTTTGTCCACTTCCAAGGCGTCGAGGCCTTCGTGGTGATCAATTGCGCGATCACCCGGCTCTCCTCGCCAAAGGTCGCTGCATTGTTGGTCAATTCGCCTTCGAAGACGCCGTCGACCTCTGCTTGCAGGCCGTTCGGATGCGCGCAAATCTTCAGCGAGGCGCGAATGATCTGGGACCCCTGGGGGATCGTGACGCTGTTGAACCGCATCCCGGCCAGGTGCATGCCGACACCCAACCACCGGTCGATCAGCGATTGGCTCGAGCTCGACTCCGAGCAAAAGGCATCGTCCGAACTGCTGTTGACCTGGAACTGGAGGGTCATTTCCTTCACCACGGTGATTTTCACCGTGGCCGTGTTCGACTTTCCTCCGAAGGGGGCGGTCCCGCCATCATCGGCGGAGAACGTGAAGGTGTCCTGTCCCAGGTAGTTCGCCGTCGGCTTGTAGACGACCTTGTCGGCGGGCAGTTTCAGCGGGACGGTGGTAATCGCCGTGCCGGCGGGCAGCTCCAGGCGTCCGTGCGCCGGCTTCGACAGAATCGTGTAGGTGATGACCCCGGGCGGGTTAGGCTTGCCGTCGTCTGTTGCCTTCAGCGTGATCGTGGTGGAGGCATTGTACGCGCAAGTCACCTGCGCATCCACCGCTGTGGGCGGGCCCGCCTGAGTCGAACTCAGGGTGAATGCCCCCGTTCCCGAGACCCGCTTGACCACGAGCAGGGCCGCCGCGTTCGCGGTCGGTGCGTAGTGGATGGACTCATCCGCCCCTTTGTCCACGGCCGTGCTGGAGGCCAGAATCACAGGGGCGCCGGTGTCGCTGGGGACCGTGCTGTACAGGTAGAGGTCGAAATCGGCGCCGGCGGGAGTATCGAGGAGAAAGTCGATATCGCATCCGGCCTTGAGTTGGATGGTTCGGGCCCAAACTCGTTTGGCGTAGGCATTTGGGCCCAAGGTGTCCGTCACGGTCGAGCCCCCGGCGTAGGTCTGGCAAATCGCCTCGACGGCGGCATCCGTGTTGATCAGGCCATATCCTTCATGCTGGTCCTTGCCGGGCGGGAAGCTGTTCGCCCCGCCGGCGGCGCGATCCAGAGTGGGATTGAGATTGTTGTCGGGACCCTCTCGTTTGGCGTTCGTCTCGCTGGCGGTGGCGCAAAGCAGCATCTTGATGTACCGCGGCTGCTCATCGGTATCGTACTTCCACTTGGTGCCCTGTTTTTCCATGGCCTGAATCACGAGGGCAGCGCTGCCGGCGACAAACGGGGCGGCGTACGAGGTGCCGACCCCCAGCGTGTAGTCGTCGGGCTGCTTGTCCTCATTGATGCCATCGGAGGTGCCGCTGTCTGCGGACATCATGGCGCTGTAGTAGAGGGAGCCGCCGGGAGCCACGAGATCCGGCTTGTAGTCCTCGCCCAGGTTCTTACGCGGGCTGAAGAACCCGTACGTGGAGTACTCGGTCATGATGTTCTCGTCGTTGGTCGCACCGACCGTGATGGGTAGGGCGGCCCGCGCCGGATCCGCCATCTTGCGATAGATCTCGGGGGAATCATTGGCGCCATTGCCGGCGGCGGCCACGACCACGATGCCATTCTTGACCACGGTATTGACTTTGTCCCGCAGGGACGTGCTCTCATCGGGCAATCCGAGGAAATTCAGCCCGCTGCTGATATTCATCACCTTGATGTTCTTCGTCTTGCGGACCAGCACGAGGTCATCCATCGCCGCCGTGAAGTCGGTGGACCCGGCGTATCCATCACGGTCATAGACTTTCGCGGCCGCCCACTTGCACCCGGGGGCCACGCCGCGGAACTTGTTGAATCCGTCGCCCACGCCCGGATAGGGGGACACCGAGTTGGTGATGACGACGTTGTCCAGGTCTTTCTTGGTGTCGAAGTCCGCCAGCACGATATTCACGATCTCCGAGCTGGAGGGAGTGAACGTATTGGTCAGGCTCTGGGGCGACATGCCTTTCGCGTAGTTTCCCACGACTCTCATATTGTTGCTGGCAGTCCCTCGCGTCCAAGCGTAATGGGCCAGCGTCGCAGTTCCGCCGGTCCAGGTGGCCTGCGACTTGAAGGTAACCGCCGTGCCCGAAGGGAGCCAGATGGGTTCGACCGCGTGGCCGTAAAACGCGTAGAAGTCCGCATACGAGAACAGCACCTCTCCCGCGTCCGCCCCGGCCGCTTCGCCGGTACCGGAGGCAACGCCGACCACGAGCGTGTCGTGACCATCGAAATCGACGGGCGACGACTCCTTATCCTCGCTGAAGTCATGCCAGTAGACATTGCGTCCCTTCAGGTCCTTGTGGGTCCCGTCGACTCCGTCGCCGATGTAGGCGATGGTCGTACCGGGGTCGCCGCTGAATCCGGTCTGGTTGCCGGCAAAACCCGCTTTCCAAACGGGCCGGACACGGCCGGTCTGGGTCGCCGCGTCCATGTAGGGCCGAACTTGCTGGACCGCTTCCACCTGGACGAGAGTTGCCCCCATGGTCGAAGGCAGCAATCTGACGTTTCCCGCCGGGAGTTGGCCGTTCCAGCCAAAGGATAGGGTCTGGTAAACATACGTGATCTGGCCGCCCAGTCGGAGGAATTCATCGATTTGACGTTGCGTGATGGGCTCGTTGAAGATCAGCTCCCCCCAACCATCTCCTGTGCGGCGATCGAGAGCTCGCCTTGGGCTCCCGTGCCGTCCTCCAGCGCGTCGTCGATGCGGTTACCATCCAGATCCGCCGGGTAGCTCCCGCTGATGATGGGCGACACCTCCGGCACGGGGGGCGGCGTCGGTGTTCCGGCCTGCTCTGCGCCGAGCGTGAACGACGACAGCAGCAAAACAAACAGCATCGTCCCGGCTGACATGAGGGTTCTGGACGCGCGCAGACTGTGACTTTGGTGTGACGTTGGCATACTCATCTCCCTTCCTTTCACGATGGCACACTGTATCTCTCAGGGCCTCTTTGCAGGTGTCAACTGCCGTCTGTGTTGAGGGCGACGCAGGTGCTCAAGCAACGCCTTGCTGCAAAAATGCACCACGCCCTACGGGACTCCCGTAGCGGTCGAACCATACGGGATTATACCCCCTTCTATGGGGGAAATCCAGCGTAAACGCGGTTTGTGGCATTTTTTCCCGTGAATCCACCGGTATTCCAGGACGGAGCCGCCGGTGGGGAGAACCGCCCCGGCGACGCCAATGCGTCCGGCGACGAAGGCACCCGTTTCCCGCCACGAACGTGATTTGACTTTTTTTGGTTGTGGATTTGTGCTACACTGTGCCGATGTTCTAACTATGGATGGGTATGGAGTCCCGGCCGCGGCGTACTGCCCCCGGGAACCCTGCTTGACGAAAGGATGCAATGAGCCGCACGGGTACTGGGGACAGATCCCCCAACGCGAGATATGGCGTTTGGGATCCCGAGCCCAAACGCAGCAGTTCGCGTTTGGGAATCCGGGCCCTTCCAATTGATCCGACGATAGTCAAAGCGGCCCATCGGTATGAGGTTGTGGAGACTATGAATCGACCCAGAATCGCAGGCGCACGGTACCACTTTATTGGGGCCGGCGGCGTCGGCATGAGCGGGCTGGCCCGGTTTCTGCTGGAGAAGAAGGCGCTCGTGACCGGTTCCGACCAGACGGCCGGGGCGATCACCGCGCGTTTGAGTCGCCTGGGGGCCGATATTCACGTCGGCCATAGTGCCGAGAACCTGAGCCCGGCCACGGACACCGTGGTGATCTCGGCGGCGATCCGCGAGAGCAACCCGGAACTGCAATTGGCCCGCCAGCGCGGCTGTCACGTCTATAAGTACGCCCAGTTCCTCGGCGAGCTGATGAACTCCTTCGACGGCATCGCCGTCAGCGGCACCCACGGCAAAAGCACCACCACCGGCTGGTTGGTCTACTGCCTCAAGCAGGCCGGCCTCGACGTGAACTTCGTCGTCGGCGCCGACAGCCCGCAACTGGGCGGCTCCTCCGGCAGCGGCGACAGCGAGTGGTTCGTCGCCGAGGCGTGCGAGTACGACCGCAGCTTCCAGAACCTCAAGCCCCGGGTCGCCTGCATCCTGAACATCGAGCGGGACCATCTCGATTGCTATAAGGACGAGGACGATATCGTCGAGTCGTTCTACCAATTCGCCTGTGGGACCAGGCCGGACGGCCTGATCGTGGCCGATGGGAAGGACCCGAACGTGGCCAAGGTCCTCCGGCGGCTGGCGGATTCGGGCAACGGCGACCATCATCGACCCATGGTGACCTTCGGCCTCGATTCGGGATGCGATTTCTACGCCCAGAACATCCAGGAGACGACTGGCTATTACCACTTCGATGTGTTCCACCAGGGGCAGAAGCTGGGCTCGACCCGGATTTCTCTGCCGGGCCTGCACAACGTCCACAACGTCCTGGCCGTGATTGCGATCGCCGTCAGCATCGGCGTCGAGCCTCAACGGGTGCTCGCAGCGCTCGACGGCTTCCAGGGCATGGACCGCCGGCTGACGCTCAAAGGGCAGTTTGGCGGTATCACCGTGATCGACGATTACGCCCATCACCCGACGAAGATCAAAGCCAGCCTCCGGGCGGTCCGCGAGCGCTATCGGCCCCAGCGGCTCTGGTGCGTTTTCCAGGCCCATCAGTACAGCCGGACGCAATCGCTCCTGGAGGAATTCGCGGCCAGCTTCGCGGACGCCGACAAGGTCCTGATCCCGGAGATCTTCTTCGCGCGGGACACGGAAGCCAGCCGCAACGCGGTCAACGCCCAGATCCTGACCGACAGGATTCGCGGGCAGGGGACCGACGCCGAGTATATCGCCGGCTTCGGCGCCGTCTGCGATTGCCTGGAGCAAAACGTGCGTGCCGGCGACGTGGTCATCACGATGGGCGCCGGCGATGTGTGGAAGGTAGCGGATGAGTATATTCAGCGGCTTCGAAGAGATCGTTGAGCCGGACCATCCGCTGGCGCCGCACACGTGGTATCGGCTGGGTGGGCCGGCGGATTATTTCATCCGGCCGCGGAACGTGCGCGAGCTCAAGGAGATTGTCCGGCGGTGCCACGAGAACCACGTCCGGATCTACGTCCTGGGCTTCGGGTCGAATCTGCTGGTGGGCGACGACGGTGTGCGCGGCGCGGTGATCAAGCTGCAGGGCGAGGAGTTCGGCCGGACCCAGTTCGAGGGTCCCAAAGTCACCGCCTGGGCGGGGGCCGAGCTCAGCAAGCTCGTGTTGGACTGTGTCGAGAAGGGGCTTTCCGGCGTCGAGAGTCTGACCGGAATTCCGGGCTCCGTCGGCGGGGCGGTCCGGATGAACGCCGGCGGCCGTTTCGGCGACATCGGCTCGGCGGTCGAGGCCGTGACTGTGATGGACATCCACGGCAATGTCTACGAGAAGAAAAAGCCCGAGCTGATTTTCGATTATCGTTCCACGAATATCCGGGCCCGGTTCATCCTGAACGCCCAGCTTCGGCTGGCGGAGGCCGACCCGGAGCGGATCCTGCGAACGGTCAAGGAAAGCTGGATCTACAAGAAGAACAGCCAGCCCCTGAACACGCGGAACTGCGGCTGCGTGTTCAAGAACCCGCCGGGGGCCGCCGCCGGGGCCCTGATCGACCGGGCGGGCCTCAAGGGCCTCCAAGTCGGCGGGGCGGTCGTCAGTGAGAAACATGCGAATTTCATCGTGGCTAGGGACGGCTGCACCAGCCGCGATGTCCTGCAGTTGATCGATACGATCAAGCAGAAGGTCCGCGAGCAGTTCGAGGTCGAGCTGGAGCTCGAGATTGAGGTTTGGCAATAGGATTCTCCACTAGGACCTAGGGGACCCATAGGACCCATGGGACCTATAAAATGCTGGAACAGAATGCAGATGGGCGAAATGGCGATCGGGCAGATCAGCACGTGCGGCAGGTCGCACGCTGACGAACAGATAAAAGTAGCGGTGCTGCGGGGCGGGGTGGGGCGCGAGCGGCAGGTGAGCCTGGAGAGCGGACGCTGCGTCGCCGAGGCGATGCAACAGGCCGGCCTCGATGTGGTCACGTCGGATATTCAGCCGGACGACATGGAGATTCTCGACCGGAGGGACATCGACGTCTTCTTTCCGGCCCTGCACGGGGAGTTCGGCGAGGATGGCCAGCTTCAGCGGATTTTCGAAGATCGCAACCTGGTTTACACCGGCAGCGGCCCCGAGGCCAGCCGGCTGGCGTTCGACAAGATGGCGAGCAAACGGCTGTTTGCCGAGGCCGGCGTGGACGTGCCCGCGGTTGTGGAATTCACCCGCGAAATGGGGCCGGCGGAGCTCGAGAAGCGGTTGAAGGGACTGGGTGAGCGATTTGTCGTCAAGCCGATCCGGCAGGGCAGCAGCGTAGGCGTGTCTGTGATCGACGGCCGTGACGAGGCGGTTGCCGTTGCCCACCGGGTGCTCGGCGAGTTCGGCGATTGCATGGTCGAATCGTTCATCCGGGGCCGCGAACTGACGGTGGGCGTTCTCGGTCGGCAAGTGCTGCCTATTATCGAGATTCGCAGCAAGACCGGGTTCTATGATTACCAAGCCAAGTACGTGGATGATCGGACACAGTACCTCTTCGATACGATCGAGGACCAGGCGGTGCAGGCCCGCATCCAGGGTGCGGCGCTGGCCTGCTTCGATGCGCTGGGCTGCCGGGACTTTGCGCGGGTGGATTTCATCCTGAGCGGGGACGGGACGCCGTATGCTCTGGAGGTCAATACGATCCCCGGCTTCACGAGCCATTCGTTGCTTCCGAAGGCGGCCGCTCGCGTCGGCCTTTCGATGGGCGAACTGTGCCTGCGGATCGTCCGCACGACGTTGGCACAGCATCATAGCCGGAGGAAATGAACCGCCGGCCATGAATCGGTAAGGGTGCAATTGAGGTTGAGGCTTCACGTGGCGAGAAGAACGCAGAAGATCAGTTTTCGAGAGCGAATTCGCTCCTGGAGGAATGTGCGAGCCAAGCGGTCGACGCTGCGGGACTGGAATTGGGCGATGATTTTGAAGGTGGTCGCCGTGATCGTCTTTCTGGCGGCTTCCGGCGCGTTTTTGCGCTACGCCGAGGCGTATGTGAAAACCATCAGCCCGGCCGCCGAGGGGCCGCTGGTGCTCGTCGGCGTGCCGGAGTGGGTCAAGGGCGATCTGCGGGAACGCGTGGCTCAGATCGCGGGCGGCACGCGGTTCCCCCTGGCGGAGGAGACGGCGGCGGTCCTGGCCCGCAACCTGAAGCCCATGTCGTGGCTGGACAATGTCGACGTCCAGGTGACCCACAATTCCGTGCGGGTCAAGGCCCGGTGGCGCAAGCCGGTGGCCCGGATCGAGGTCCCGGAGGACCGCTCGAAAATCTACGTCGATACGGACCTCGTCGTACTGGACTACATGCCGATGCCGCATCTGCCGATTGTCGAGCTCAAGGGCGTGAGCCTGAATTGGGTTCCTTTGCCCGGGCAGGTATTCGATCAGCAGGACGTCGCCGCCGGCGTCGCCCTGGTGATGCTGCTGCAACGGATGGACACGGAGTACATGCCGAAGAAGCCCCTGCTGGACCACATCGCCAGCATCAACGTCCATAATTTCAAAGGCCGCAAGAACGGCCGGGAGCCCCATATTGTGCTCCGCTCCACGGACGACACGCAGATCCTCTGGGGCGCCGAGGTCGGGGAATGGACCAAGTACGGGGAGGCCCGGGACGATCAGAAGCTGGCGAAGCTCTACGTCTACTACCACGACCACGGTTCCCTCGGCGCGGGGGCGAAATACATCAACCTGCGCGATCCGCTGGACAAGCTCCCGAAGCCGATCGAAAAGTACCGGAATTGAAGCCGGCCAATGCGGCCGCGAGCTCCTGATAGCGGTAGGGGACCTGGAACGCCTCACAGAGGCCCTTGAGTCTTCTCAGGGCTTCCTCACTCAATTCGCTCTGGAAATCCGGATGGCCGTCGCAGCAGAAGATCCGGCACGCGGCGAAACGATGCTCGTGGACCGTGCAGACCGTGCCTTGCTGGTACGGGCAGCGGCCGGTGGTCATCGCCTTAAACTCGTGCGTGCCGAGTTTCGCGGCCAGGTACGCCAGCTCCGGGGGCGTGACGAAAAGCCGATGATCGTAGGCGGGGAAGTCACAACACGCGCCGCAGGCCCGGCACCGGCCGGCACGGGCGGGGTCCTGTTTTGCTTGCGCGTCGATCCAGTCGTAAAGCGCCGCTACCTCTTCGAGGAGCCGGCGGCGCCTTTGGGGCTTTCCCACCATGGTCTATTCTCGCGGATTCTCTCGATTTCTGCGCAGGTGTAGAGGCGGCCGCGGTTGACGCCGGGACATCGCATAGCGGCCCGATTCCAGGCCTCGGGGCTGGACAGATTCTCCGGCCAGAACGGCCAACTGCGGCACTGCGCCGGCCGGACCGAATAAATCGCACACTGTCTTGTGCCCCCAACCGACCGCAGGAAGATGCAGTCCTTGGTGAAGCTGTGCTCGACGATCGTGGTGCGCATGCCCACCCGGCGGAGGAATCGGCACCGAAGCTCCTCCGGCGTGATGCTCAAGTGCTCCGCGATCAACTCGATCTCCGGCTTGGTCACCCAGATATATCCCTCCCCCGGCCCGGCGCAGCACCGCCCGCACGCCACGCACTCAAAGTGTAACCCCGCCGCATACCACTTTGTCGAAGCCATTTCGTCGATCGTAATGCCCCCGGGAACGTCAGACGGTTCTCGTATTCCTAATTGGCTACTCATGCCATCGGCGATCAATAATCGCTTGTACTAGGCAATCCTCCAGAGTTGAAAACGCTGTCAAGTTCCTGAGCGGAGAGAAATCATCAATGTACTCGGGAATGCGACGCACTGCCTTGTTAACGTCGAAGCGCTTCCTACGGCGCGGTGGCAGGTTGGTCGCAGCGAGCACCAGATCATGGAGGACGTCCTTCGGGCGGGGGATGTCCTCAAGATCTGCAGGTCGGGGCATGTTCAAGGCTACGGTCCCGTTGGGGTTTCCGGCTGCTTCTCTGATGGCAGTTTCACTGAAGAGAAGCCACGCCTCCATCATTCGTACGGGTACGACGGCAATTGCCGGCAGTGTACTCCCGTCTGGCCATGCGCGTCCGATCGCATCATGAATCTCGGCACACCTTTGGTCCAAAGGGATGGTCTCTGCGTCTCGGTGGACAAAGAGCAAATTGCACGGGTTGTACAGGTCTGCCGTCGTACGAATTCTGTCATGCAGCCTTCTTGGGCAGTCCGGCAACCTTCTCAGGTCTGCCCACCGTGGCTGCACAGGACAATTGGGCAAATGCTGATGCAGCAACCATGTAAGTACGGGCATGAGCGCTTGGTCCGAAGAGCCATCAGAGAGCAATGTATAGTGCAAGTCATTCATCGGGTTGTGAGCTGACTGACTTGAACCAAGGAAAATACTCTTGTACGTCGGGCCGGTCGACGACACGTTTATGAGCGACTTGGTCTGTCTTTTGCTCTCGAGTCATTACTGTCGCCGCGTCTTTTAGGGCAGAGTTGTCAGGCGGAAGGACGGGATTAAGATAAGCCAGCAAATCACCCAGTCTGCAGATTGAGGCCTCGTTCGGCGCCTTCTTGGCTCTCCATGTTCCAGGCAGGCAACTGAACCGGATGCCCTGGAACCTGCTGCCAGATGAGATCAACTCCCTTGGCTCGGCTACAAGCAGGGTGTCTTCAGGAACTTGCAGCACAACGGCGGGCGAGTGAGTATTCACAATCACCTGCCGGAGCGGATTGTCGGGGCCTATCGCCTCATTGGTATCAGTAGCTATGTCCTGCAGAAGCTCTATCATGGCCGGGATTTTCGCCGGATGCAGCCCATTCTCGGGTTCCTCAAGGCACAATACTCCTTGGACTTCCGGGTCTTGTTCCAGTACTGCCAGCGCAAGAAAACGCAGGGTTCCATCTGACAGAGAGCGAGCTGCGTGAGTAGTCTTGTTTGCTCCCGTCACGTTGACCGTCAGCTGCTCTCGCTTCTCGTCGCGGTCAATGGAGACCGTGCGCACATCGTCAATCAACTCGGCTAGTCGGTTCGCAACTCGGGCACATACACTACAGTCTTCAGTGTCCTTGATGCCGTCGCCATTCTGATGCGCGAGTCGGTACAAAGTGGCTGCAAGATGAGAACCATTCGCTCCCAACTTCGTGGGCGCGGAGAAATCGTCGGGTTTTCGCAAAGCCGAGGGCTCCAACTGCAGAAGCCGCCATGATCGCATTTCGCGACGCGCCAGCAATGCCGTCGGATTCTCGGCCGCGTTTGTCGCCGAAAGGACCGTTCGCGGCAAGTTCGTGGCTAGCCTCGACAGCGGTCTCCCATGACGTCCATCCTGATGCAACTTAATGATCCGTCCCTCGGTCAGTTCCTCAGTGGAGATGTAGTCGCTGCCGCTCCGTCGACCCTGCACCGCCGAATCTCGCCAACAGGGTTTAGAGTCGAACAACAGGCGTTCAGATGCGTCCCCTTTCTTGATGTACCTGAGGCGTTCTTCCAGAACCTCGATAGAACCCCGCGATGCAAGGCTTTCGTCCTTCCTATATCCCAAGATGAGAGAATACTGCAGAAACGTAGTCGTCGCCTTCGCATCCTCGCCTAGGTCATCTTGACCGCTCGATGGCACGATCATCTCCGCATCGAAGGACATGGTGGATTCACATTGGTCACCACATCGCCAAAACAAGCTGCGAATGTCGGACAAGCGTTTTCCGTTCTCATCACCACGGACTGCCTGAGCGGCTTCTGCCAAAGGACGGTCGGCCAGATCGCTGAGGAAGCGAATTGCGTCAAAGAGGTTGGATTTCCCGACACCGTTGGGACCGGCTATGCACGTGAACGGTCCGAAGCGGACATCAACGTCCACCAGATTCTTGAAGCCAGATACCTTCAGGCGAGTCAACATCGTTCGGCCGCTACAAACCCATCACGCAAAGCCAACTTGTCTATACCAAGGCGCCGCTCGGGCAAGCGACTTCTGTATCGCTATTCTCATAGAATGGTGTGAGGAAATCAAGTCAATCCGTATTTCTGTGTTCGGCAATAGCCCTACTCACCATTTCAGCACGCCGCCGGTGTCGGCGCTGGTGGCCATGGCGGCGTACTTGGCCAGGCAGCCGGTCTTGATCCGCGGCTCGGGCGGCTTCCAGGCCTTCTTTCGCTGGGCCAACTCCTTCTTGGAGAGCTTAACGTTGATCTGGCTGTTCGGAATGTCGATCTCGATGGTATCGCCGTTCTGGAGCAGGCCGATGGGGCCGCCGACCGCCGCTTCCGGGCTGATATGGCCGATGCAGGCGCCGCGCGTGCCGCCGCTGAAACGGCCGTCGGTGATCAAAGCGACCGATTCGCCCAGTCCGGCACCCATGATGTAGCTGGTCGGACTGAGCATCTCCTGCATGCCCGGACCGCCCTTGGGGCCTTCGTAGCGGATGACGACCACGTCGCCCGCCTTGACTTTGCCGGCCAGGATGCCTTCGCCCGCTTCTTCCTGGCTGTCGAAGATGACGGCCGGACCGGTGTGCGTGAGCATCGCCTGGGCGACGCCGGCGGTCTTGATCACGGCCCCATTCGGGGCGAGATTGCCGCGCAGGACGGACAAGCCCCCCGTCTGGGAATAGGCGCTCGCCAGCGGGTGAATGACTTCGGGATTCTTGATCCGGGCATTGGCGATATTCTCGCCGAGCGTCTTGCCGGTCACGGTGGGGCAGTCGAGGTTCAGCAGATTCGGGACCTTGCTGATCTCGTTGAGGATGGCGCTGACCCCGCCTGCGGCGTCGACGTCCTCGACGTGGATCTTGCTCGATGGCGAGACCTTGCAGATGTTCGGACAGCGGGCGGAAATCGCGTTGATGCGGTCGAGATCGTACTGGATGCCTGCCTCGCTGGCCAGGGCGAGGGTGTGCAGGACGGTATTGGTCGAGCCGCCCATCGCCATGTCGAGCATCAGGGCGTTGTCCATGGACTTGAGGCTGATGATATCGAGCGGCTTGAGGTCCTTCTTGACCAGCTCCACGATTTGCCTGCCGACGGCCTTGTACAGGTCCTGCCGTTTCGGGTCTACGGCCAGAATCGTGCCGTTGCCCGGCAGGGCCATGCCGATGGCCTCGGCCAGGCAGTTCATCGAGTTGGCCGTGAACAGGCCGGAGCAGCTTCCCTGCGTGGGGCAGCCTGCACATTCGAGTTCGTTGAGTTGGGCCTCGGTGATTTTGCCGATCTTGAACTGGGCGACGCCCTCGAAGATGCTGATCAGATCGACGGCCCGGCCGTCTTTGGTCTTGCCGGCCTTCATCGGCCCGCCGGAGACGTAGATCGTCGGGACATTCAGCCGCACGGAGGCATTGAGCATCCCCGGCACGATCTTGTCGCAGTTGGCGATGCAGACCAGCCCGTCGAAGCAGTGGGCCCGGACCATCGTCTCGACCGAATCGGCGACGATTTCGCGGGAAGCCAGCGAGTATTTCATGCCGGTATGGCCCATCGCCACGCCGTCGCAGACGGCGATGGTATTGAACTCGAACGGCACGCCGCCGGCCGCTCGAATGGCCTCTTTGACCACGCGGGCCACCTGGTCCAGGTGGACATGCCCCGGCACGACCTGGCAGAAGCTGTTCGCCACCCCGATGAACGGCTTATCGATATCGGCATCGCTCAAACCGCAGGCGCGGAGCAAAGCTCGGTGCGGCGCCCGCTGAAACCCCTTCTTGACCTCATCACTTCTCATAATCAGTCAACTCCAACCATGAACGTAAAGATGCACACAGAAACCCCAAGTGTAGCCACCGCCAGAGGACGAATAAAGCAAAAAGAGGTGTCCCGTTTCGTCGCAAGGGCGGAAATTGGCTTCGTTTTGCACGATCGCCATCGGACTGGAATGGCGCGGTATCCTTTCCGCCGGGAATTGGGTTCGTTTGGCGCATTTTTGCCTCCGGGGCCCCGGCCGACCAGCCCAATTGGCTTTGTTTCGCACAATCGGGCGTTCCCAGCCGCCCGGCCGACCGGCCAAATTGGGTTCGTTTTGCATATTTCGCCCTCCACGGCTCTGAGGCGGTAGCCCGCCAGAGGTCTGTCCCCAATCCGCAATCCGCAATCCAAAATCCGCAATCGAGGAATTGGCTTCGTTTTGCACAATTCGGCTCTTCGTAGAGCCTGCCCTGAGCCACAGCGAATGGGTTGGGTGTCCCCGCCCGACGCCCTCTGATGCTTCCTGAGGCGCAGGTCCCAGGCCGGACGAAATTGGCTTTGTTTCGCACAATCGACATTGGACTGGAATGGCGGGGATATCCTTCCCGCCGGAAATCGGGTTCGTTTCGCGCAGTTTGCCCTCTGGGGCCAAGCCGACCGCCGGCGAATTGGGTTCGTTTCGCATATTTCGTGCGCCCGGGACCTGGCGCCGCCCGCGCCGGGCCGAATTGGGTTCGTTTTGCACGATTGGCTCCGGCCATGGTCCTGGCGGCCTCTCCGGGGGCAAATTGGGTTCGTTTTGCATCTTTCGCACGTCGGGGCCTGCCCCAGCCGTGCCGAATTGGGTTCGTTTTGCACAATCCATCGCCGGATGCCAGCCGGGCTGCCCGAAATTGGGTTCGTTTTGCACAATTCGGCTCTTCGTAGGTTGGGCGTCCTCGCCCGACTTCTTCCGTCGGCGGCGGAAATTGGGTTCGTTTTGCACATTTCCCCTCTCCAGGGACCCGGCCTGCCGGGCCGGGCCGGCGGGCAATTGGCTTTGTTTCGCACCGTTGGCATCGGATTGGAATGGTGGAATGATGGAATAGTGGAATGGTGGGGTATCCCGTCCACCGGACACCGCCTCGGTGCCCCGCTTCGGGCAATTGGGTTTGTTTTGCGCATTCCACTTTCCGGCGAGGCCGCTCCACATGCGACGACCGCCTTTGCCCATCTGCCCCAGTCATCCCAAGTTTGGCTTTGTTTTGCATAATCCACACGCGGATGCCAGCCGAGTTGCCCGAAATTGGGTTCGTTTTGCGCAATCGACCGCCCGCCGGGCCGAACCCGGCGGGGAATTGGCTTTGTTTCGCATAATCGGCCTCCCTGACACGCCGTCCACCAGATCTCCCATCCTGCCCAAGTTTGGCTTTGTTTGACGCCCACGACAAAAGTCCCCAAATCCGATTTCGACCTGCGTTTCTGAGCCAGCATCAAGGATCGCGTCCGTCGATCCTGACTTTTGTCGGGCGCGTCTTGTTTGGCGCGATTGGGCCTGCGGGTCTCGGTCAGGTACCCGAATTGGCTTTGTTTCGCACGATTGCCTTTCCCGCTTCATACTTGAGACCTCTCCCAATCCTTCCCTTCTCGCTCTTATTGTGACAAGAGGAACAAAAAGAGCGGGAGTCCACAGGGACGCAGGAATACCGTAGCCGCAAAAGACGCAGAAGACGCAAAAAAGAGACGTTCGGGCGAAAGACCTTTCGCCCCTACGGCACGACGCTGGGCTACACGTTTTCTCGCTTTCCGGCGGTTACCGTGGTTCGGGTGGCCGCCCACGCCGCGGGCGGCCGTACCTTATTATATAGACGCCTCTCGACACCTGTATGTTTCATAAAGATCAACATTCAGAAAGAAATTCTCTCGT
>Ga0315289_10003427_pt1 | contig 24023 bp, 21 predicted proteins | sample YL17G11_40_MG_FD_203452 | JGI IMG/M metagenome (GOLD analysis project Ga0315289, IMG submission 203452) | Sediment microbial communities from Yellowstone Lake, YNP, Wyoming, USA - YL17G11_40 | ecosystem: Environmental > Aquatic > Freshwater > Lake > Sediment | place: USA: Wyoming | collected...
TCACCGAGTTTTTTAATCCGACCGTACTCTACTCTTATGGCATAATCAATGAGATTCCTCATGAAACTATATTATAGTTTTAATAGTATATATAGTTAACGATAGAAACGTTTTTCGAAACCCTCATCTTGACGTTTATTCCATCGGCAACTGCACGCTGCACTTGCTGCACGTGCTGGCAGATGTAGGTCTTTCGATCAATGGGATATTTCAGAATGTCCACGTTGTCTACGCAGCCGTTCTCCAGAATAAGGAGGGGAAGATCTGGTTGTTTCGGAAAAAGCTTCGATAAATAGTCCAGCTGGCTGTATAATGCACCCGGCCAGACCGGAGCAATGCTGAAGTTGCCCTGCTTGCCCGAGTTTAGCAGAGCCATGATGCGATCAAACCGCAGCGTCCAGATGCCGTAATAGTAGTCGAGCCCGATATAGTCCATCTTAGGTTTGCCGCAGAGTTCTTGGGGGATGAAATCTTTCTTCGATTGACGCCAGCACTCCTCTGGGCACAGAAACTTGGGCAGCTTCCCAGCCATGCCCAGATACCACCAGTTGCTGTAGGCCATGGCCGTGGACAGAACACATCTCAATTTGGCCATGGAATCCAGAAGTCCCCAAAACGACGAATGAAGCTTTGAAATGCGCTTCTCTGTGGAGGTGGGATAGAACCGAACCTTACTTCCATCCCCAAGTATTTGTTCGGCGATGGCGTGGGCCAGGTCGATCTCCAGGCCGCTGTACTCTCCATACTCCGGATCGTAATAGCCGAAGCCGGGCACGTTTGATTTTACCGCTGCCTTGAGATAGCCTCGATCTTTGATGCGCTGAAGGGGAGAGCTCTTCGTCTCGCCTCCGGCTACATTTTTTTCCGGCCCAGCCTCTAGAGGGCTGAAAAGCTTGGTTCGGGCCACGTTTGGAGGCATGGGGGAGATTGGCAGCTTGTGCTTCATGCAGCTGCGTTCCCAATCCCCTGATCTTTTGAACTCTCTGATGGCCTTGTTTACCTCAACAAGCAGCTGGCGGTGGCCTGAAGTCACCGCCACGGCATAAGGTTCATTTGTGAGCGTCTCATCGATTATCCTGTACTGCCCGGAGACGCCCATCAGGCCATTCAGAATGGTGTTATCAGCCAGGATGGCCTGGATATCCCCCTCATTGAGCATTTTCAGGGCCATATCATAGTCATGCACTATCAGAGGCTTCGATTTCGGCAGGATGGCAGGAAGATTAAGCTGCGCCGTCGAGCCAGCGACTACTACCACCATTTCTCCGGCCAGATCCTGGGCACTATTGATAGAGCTTCCAGATTTGACCATCAGCTGCTGCGAAGCAACGAAGTAGACCTCAGAGAAATTGACGCTGCGCTCTCGGTCGTGCGTCTTGGTGAGAGTGGCGATCACTACATCCACTTCTCCCCGATCGCGCGGCTGCCCTTCCAGAAGCTTCTTCTCCGGGTTCTGACGGACAAGCTCTTGGAGGCTGGCAATTCCTTTTGCTGCCTTTATGGCATTGGAGTTGAACAAATACTGTAGCCAGGAGGGCAAGCCGTAGGTATAGGGATTTGTGCCCACCAAGGCGCGAGGATTGACCTTCTTTATCTCGTCATAAGCCCTGGAGTGAGCACAGAACATATTGCGTATCAGGTTTCCGACGTTCTCAAACTGCTCACTTACGCTGGCATTCTCGTCCGTCACCAAGTGTCCGGGAGGTTGCTCGAACTCTGGTTCCCACCAGGGTTTGAAGTAGCCCCAGATCAGATGGTTGGGCTCATTTATCGTTACCCAATAGCGCACGTCGTTGCCCAAGCATTCAGCTACCTTTCTCGCATAGTTGCCAAAAATGTCGGGAAATCCACTGGTGCCGGTCATATCTCCGGTGTCCTTCCTGTCTTGGGGGTCGATCATATAGACCCAGGGCGGCCAGGTAAAATGGTGTAGCGTAACAATGGGCTCCATCTCTGCTTTATTAATATATTCGACAAGGTCTTGGTAATGCTTCAGGGCATTTGCATTAAAATCATCTTGATGGGGCTGGACACGCGTCCAAGAGATAGAGAAACGAAAGGCTTTGCAGCCAAGATCCTTGGCACGATCAACATCTTCAAAGCACTTGTTCCAGAAATCAGTGGCCCGGCCGCGAGGCTCCCTCCTCACCTCCGGCTCCCATATATCGCGAATATCTCTGCACTTTTCCAAATAGGCTTCACACTGATGATCGGCGGTGGCGACTCCGAATATGAAATCATCAGGCAGCGGTGGTGGTGAGGGCATTCTTCGCACCTCGTCGTATAGTCGCCTATAATCCAAGCGCAGACAATCTCGGAAAGACATAATAATTTCCCCAGTTAGGCAGTTTGCGATGCTGCCAGTATTGATTTATTGATAACTTGCAGGTGGAAACTATTTAAAATTTATTGAGTACTGCCCATGACTATACCATCACCAGTACTCGCGTGAAGCCTGAGCCACTTATGACGCGGAGCCTTCCTATTCGTGCCTGTAACTAGGAGAGGCTATTATGGAAGGCTGGGGAGATCCTGTCTGATAGAAACGCTGAGATAGCTGAAAGAAGAGAATGCTCTACTCTCCGGTGGCTCTGGCCTTCTAATTGGCCACCTTTGGCGGACTTGTCTACATTATCGCCCCGGCAAAGCGCCTTCATCTTGTCGTCGATTCTTCTTGAACTGCTTTCTTCCTGTCGAGATCCTCCATCTCACTCAGTATTTCCTTTGATTCACCACGAATCGGCTTTAGAACCGCGAAAAGTGAGAAGAACCAACAGATCATACCGAATATCGCCGCCAGAAGAACCGACCAATAGACATGGAAGACAGGTTGATCTCCCGCTCCCAACCACCAAAGATCTACGGTCGTATTATTATAAATTATGAAAGTTTCATTGACGTGTTTGACGGTACCCCCGGAATAGTATACGCCGAACAGCGCCATAATGAGCATGCCCAGAAATATTCCCCCAATGGCCCAAAACCATATCCATCTGTCCCCTTTCGCAATATTCTCCACTCTGCCTTTTAGGCTGATCCACTTGCTCCTGGAAATAGATATCGTATCAATCCTGTATCTATCTGTAATCTTCGTATTATTCCCCCCCTGCGCGCGACTTCTTCCCCCCCAGCCATCTGCCATCCTCATCTATAAGCTTCAAGACAATGGCATCGAATAATACTATGTTGCCGCATTCTTTACACACAAGGGCAACAACTGGAATTCGGGCGCTGGCCACAGTAGGATAGCTTGGCATGAATTCCGGAAGCTCATAAATCGTGTCCGATAGCTCCAATTCGGTTCCGCATATCTTGCACTTCCCAAGCTCTTTCCAGTAACGATCCAGAACCTCAATATTTATTGGACCCTCTTCCTCCAGCTTAATTTTCATATTGGCCCCTGGAGTGAGTTTGCATTTCTTTAGTATTTAATGATTTGCAGCTCTATAGAGCCACAGCCTTTTTTGCAAGAGAGATCCGATTATGGGCAGCCATTTTATTCCATCCTAGTCCTCATAATACCGGCCTTTTTTGCCCCACCAACCTGGCTTAAAAATTTAAATACTTGGAAGGATAATTACAGCCTTAGGAGGGAGGTTAATCAGTTTCCTCATCGATCTGCCCACCCTGTTTGTCACCGGAGCCGCTCTCTTTTATGCCAGCCAGAAATTCAAGCTGGAAAGGCTCAGCAAGATCACCATAGGCCTGCTAGTTATGCTGGCCTTCCTATCCTTCAGCGCTCTGCTCTATGCAGATAAGATCAACTGTCCTTATCCCTACCTTTGCGATTGCGAAAAGGGCCGCTATTGCACAGATGGCAAGCTAAACAGCTCGGAGTTCATGCTCTCTCTGCAGCCCTTTAGCTCTGCGCACCTGAATCCTGACCATTTTCCATCCTTGCTGGCGGTATTCTTATTCTTCCTCTATCCACTGGCTCTCTTCGCAGGATATGCCTTTGCGCTGAAATTCTCCGAGAGACGCAGAAAACCCTTGCCCGGGTCATATTCTCGTGAAGATGTGAGGAGCCGCGCAAGAATCAATAGCGATCCCCTTACCAAGAATCCCAAATACTCCGTTGTCCGCTATCCGGATAGTCAAAAAGGCGTAAACAACCTGAATGAAGCGATAGATCGATCAATAGAGCTGCTACATAGAGAGGGAATAAGGCATTTTGTCAAGTCGGGGGACAGAGTTCTTATAAAGGCCAATATCTGCGGAGGCAATTCCATCAATCCGGCGTCCTTTACCTCCCTGGATGTCGTGAATCATGTTGTGGACGAAGTTCTCGATGCTGGTGCAGCCCAGGTCCTTATTTGCGATGCCGATATGATCTGGACCAAGTTCTGGCCTGCAATTCAAGCCATGAGCCCGCGCTGGGATGAATGGGTGAAGAAGAAGGGCGATAGGGTAAAGCTACTAAACCTCTCCGAAACAGAGCTGGTTTACTTTGATTTTGGCGAAGATACTGTATTTCAGCACAATGAAAGGCCAAATCAGGAGATCGTCTCCAAAGAAATGCTGGATGCCGATGTCATCATAAACATACCCACGATGAAGATGCATCAGTTCACCAGTGTGACGCTGGGCATGAAAAATATGTATGGAACGCTGCCCAAGGTGGATAAATTCTATTACCACGAGAAAGGGCTGGAAGATGTCATCTACTGGATAAATTACGCTTTTTCTCCCACTCTGACCATTATCGATGGAAGCATAGGCGGCGAAGCCTGGGGGCCGTTGGATCCAACATCGATTGAATATAAAACAATCGTTGCCTCCAACAATATAGTCTGGGCAGATGCCATAGCGTCAAAGCTTATGGGCTTTGACCCCTTCAATGAGATAACCTATCTGCGTAAGGCGCGCGATAAGATGGGGGAGGCCCGCAGCCTTCTGCACGAAATTCCCAAAGAGATTTACTTCACGCCAGCGCAGCTGGTGAGCAAATGGGAGCTTCCTCCGCATACAAAAGACGGCAACTGGAAGCGATCCGATCCCAAGGTCATAGAGCAGATGTTCAGTCTGATCACCAGACTACAGGTAATTCCCGGGATGGTCTTCTTCTGCAATCTCATCGGCGACTTCATTATGTGGGATGCCTCCCGATTGCCGCTCCTGAAAATATTACAATCTGCAATTCTGCAGTTCCTATATGAAAGTCCCCGCTACTGGATTGAGAGATCCCAGCAGACAGTTGCTAGCAGGAACCGAAAGCTACTCAATCTGGCCATCATTGGCATCATCGCCTTCCTCTCTGTGGTGATCTTCGTCAAGAATGGATATCTCATTCCTTGGGCGTACAACCAGAGCTTCAATGGCACTTGGGTTCAGCCAGAGTTCAATTATCAGAGCCTTAATTCGTACATAGTATATTTAATGGGCTTCTTGCTGGCCATTGCCTTGAGCGCCTTCTTCGCCATGAGGATGAAGACCAGGTCTCTTGTGGCCATCATCCTCTCTTCCTTTGCAGTTGGATATCTGGTGGAGAGCTATGCGCCACTGAGTTGGTGGTGGGTATACCTTCATGAGTTCAGAGAAGCGATATTGGTAGGTGGATTATTCGCACATCCTCCATATTATCCACTATTTGTGATACCTCTATTCATTTTATCGATCATCGGACTGGCCCACGTCATAAGCCCGGCGTTTGCTTGCGTCGGCCTCAAAGGAAGAAGATTCAGACTTGTGCCCTATGCAGTGATAATGCTGAGCATGGTATCATATCTGAGCTTAGAGGGCTATTTCAAGCACATAGAAATAAATATAATCATCATATATGCCGCCTTGGCCCTTCTGGCCTTGCATTTCAATGAGAGAAACAAGCTGGAATTGAATCTTGCTCTCGCTGTAGTGGCCGTGGCGGCCGGATTTATCATGGAGTATTTTGGCGCTGTATCCGGATACTGGACGTATCCAAGAGTCTTTTTCAATTATTCAGATCTGAATTTTAATAAAACCTTGACAGATAATTTTATTAATTTGCCAAATTACACAAACACTTACGCCTTCGATTTTTCGAATCTCGCGGAAATCCCGAATTTCTGGACTATGAGATTCAATGAACAGCAGCCAATGCCGTTTACAAGGATGCCGATCTTCGTGAGCCTGAGCTGGGCCCTGAACGCCTGGGCAGCATGTGGATTAGCCCTTCTCTTCCGAATGAACCTGAGCCAGGCTTTCGTAAAAGATGCTACTTTTGACCCCAATGACCCACAGGCGCACATCCACAGAGGTGATGACCAGAGAACGGAATACAAGTACGATCAGGCCCTCACCTGCTACAATAAAGCCATCCTCATGCTCAATAGCCAGCATGAGATTGACGAATCCAGTGCGGAGTACTACCATCCTGCGGTTCTCAACCGCCCCTTGGCTTTAGCCAACGCTTGGTATGGAAAGGGCGTGGCCCTGGCCAGCATGGGCAATTTCAAAGATGCAAAGGAAGCCTACGAGCAGTCCATCAAGCAGTATCTCGAAGCTTATCCAGAATTCCCGGCCACCAAGATCGCACATGCCCGACATCGGAAGGCGGTTGCCTTGCAGAACCTGGTGCTCCAGGATTCCGACAGAATCGGAGCAACCCAGCGGGACGAAAAAGATCTGGAGTTCAAAGAGGCGCTTCATGCCTATGATGAGGCCCTGGAGGCCTGTGAGCAAGCTCTAAGGACAAATCCAGAAGCATTAGATCTCTATGCCGATGTTTGGATCGACAAAGCCCTTATGCTGCAGGAGATGGGAGAACCTGAGGAGTGCCTGGCTGTATATGGCAAAGCCATAGAGGATAAGGCCTTCAAGAATTATCCGCATAAGCTGGCCGAGCTCTATGATTTCAGGGGATTTGCCCAAATCTACCGGGCAGACATCTTTCCACAAAAAGCTGGGCATGATGAGGCCACTAAAGATTTCGATGAAGCCCAAAAATTGGCTGCAAAAGTTGCCGACAAAACCTGGCAGGCCTTCGCCGTATGGGGCAAGGGATGCATTCGAGAGAGGAAGGGGCAGCATAGAGCAGCTGAGCAGTGCTTCCGCAAGTCTCTGCTGGATCTATCGCCAAAGAATCCGGCATTTATCTGGAACGATTTGGGAGATGCTCTGCTGGATCAAGGGAATTATGATGAAGCCTTGGATGCCTACGAGACTGCTCTGCGGTATTTTTCTGATCTTGAGAATATCGAGGAGGAACAGGCATGGAGAGGCAAATCGCTCATGCTTATCAAGCTGGTTGCCCATGCCTGGGAGGGAAAGGGAGATTCTCATCATGTTCACTCTAAGGCCATTGCTTCCCAGCATCAAGATAATCTCGACAAGCAAGAACAAGAGGATCTGTCCTTAAAGGCATACAGGAAAGCGGTTGAGTACCTGGATAAATTGACACTTGACAGCGATGGCCTGTCCGGCAAAGGACACGTCTTATCCAAAATGATGAGATATAAGGAGGCGCTGGATTCCTATGAGAAGGCCGTCAAAAAATCCAGTTCCTGGCCGGGCACGCTGGCCGACATTTTATCGGCCAAGGCACTGATCGGCAAGGGAAATGCGCTCTTCGACATAGGCAATTATGAGGGATCATTGGAATGCTACAACAAGGCAATGAAGATCTCTTTCCAGGACTGCAAGCCTTGCCTGGCCGGAAAATATAGAGCCCTAGAAAAGATGGCGGGCGGGCAGAAGGGACCTGCCAGGGAGGAAGCTGATGCAATCCTGCCTAAGATCAAAGAAATAGTCCCCGATCTAGGAGAATTATCTGAAGATAACAAGGAAGAGGCCCTCGAAAAGGCCACAAAGGTGAGAACATGTGCTGAAGCCTGGCAGGACAGAGAGATATATCTCAGCTTGATGAGATATTCGGATTAAATCGGTTAAATATAATTTTGTCCTGGCATCGACGCTTGCTCGGATTGAATCAGACGAATTTGTTCAACCATGCTTAGACCTGATCGTGCAAAGGGATGGCATGCTCTATCTTAGACGGAGCATGGCTTTCTCTCTGAAAGCGAGCTACCTGTTTGCTGACGTTTTCCATTGCCCCAAGATTGGAGGCATCTTTTCTGCACTTCATTGCCAGCTGGTTCAAAGCAAGCATCTGAGCGCATAGAACGGAAAGACGCTTTACGGAGAAATGGTGATAGATCAACCGATGAAAGATAGATTCATTTTACTATTCCCAGCATAATTTCTAGTAACACTACGGTAAGAGGGATTATAACAATTAACGAAATGTGAACGACTTCGTAGGAGCCGAAGGGCCATTCGCTCATCTCATCCAGCTGGCGCTGGATGTCGAACATGCTTCTCAGGCAAGAGACATTCTCCTTGACGGGATCGGCAAAGGCTTTCTCTGCTACAGCTCGCAACCTATATGAAAATGCCTTCACTTTTTGTTTCTTTGTCTCGATTATCATCTTATGAATTCCATACTGCGGCAATACAAAGTAAAAAATCAATAGCATGCCAAAGAAGATATACCAGAATATCTTTTGAAAGGAAGAGAACTGTGTAGGAGTAAGCATATGGAAGATTCCCCAGGTTATGTAAACGCTGGCCGCACAAATTGTGAATTTAGAATAAAGAACTCCTATGGACTGAATTTTCTTCGAAATTATTATATTTATATCTAATGGGAGCTTCCCAATTTGATGCACCATGAATCCCGTCATTAGCACAATATATAGACCAGCGCCTACAATAAATACGGCCAAATAATAATATGCATAAATGAGCACATTGAGCAGTGCGCTTTGATAGGATATTCCATTATTATCCAGGCCCAGAGCATGGGATATCAATATCATTACAAATCCCGCCAGAAATAACTTCTTGTCATGAAATATTCGCAATTCCTGGCGCTCATACCATTCTTTTATCTCTGCCGAAGGCAGTTCAACGATTTCTATTAATATATCCTGGAAAGATATTATTTTCTTATGCGTCCAGAAGATCAATATGCTCTGCCAGGCCATTAAGAAAGAGAGAATAAAGAATACCCCAACGTAGGCAAAGGACTTCTCAAAAATCAGCAAACTAATAATAGAAATTAAGAAAAACAAAAGTCCCAATAGCGCACATTCCCAGCGGGAGGGATGGGAAATGGCATGCATGCATCTCTTTAGCTGCGTTTCACGCAAATCCTCCTTCAAATCAGGAAAATACTGGCTCGGGGATGGTTCCGACTTGAAAGTGCGGTTCATGGAAAGCTCCTATCCTCCTACTTAATTCCCCTCAATTAACATAAACCAGTTTTTATGAATACATCTCATTTAAATTGATTTGCTGCGGCGATGTTGTACTTAATGTTGAGCCAGCGCGGGCACCTTGTCAGCCAACGGGAATCCGAGTCGTTCATATGGTGAGCAATCTATATTATTTCAAGGCCAGTTGTCGGGGAGAAATATCGGGAAAAATATCTTTTCCCCTCCCTACTCATTTTCGAATTGCTTCAAAGGGACCGGTGAAGGCATTTTTATTGCTATCCTGGACATAGTACGTCCCTTTAAGAGCATCTTGTCCTTCAATCCTCCCATCAAAGAAAGTGATGGTAACCACATCTGATCCGCTGACCGACAGGAAGTTCGCCTTTACCTTATCTCCCTCTACTGCTCCAAAGATTATCCCTGAACGCGGCCCCAGGGGGGATTCGACCGAAAAAGATCCCAAAAGATTATCTCCCACTTGCTGGAGTGTCGCCATCATTACCTCATTTACAGAGCTGACCTGGTACCTGGATTCCCAGGTTCCAGTCAAATCTGTAGCCACAGCCGTGACGCTCAATGCCAGAAGCAGACCAAAGATCAACGAAGCTCGAAATATTCGCATCCTTTACCTCCTGTTGAAAGGCTAATTTATCAATATGAATATAATAGTATATACCGCCTCAATTATTAGTAATCTTCATTGATCATTCTAAATCTATCTATTCCTCAAGACTTTAGATACGGATTCTATATGTATTTATAGATTTCCCCATTGTACAACCGCTTCCCTTCCCGTTGACTTCTGAAGAACATTTGAGATCAGTCTGTGAGGGGCTTTCCTTGGTGATAGGGCTGCCAGATGGACTCGATAGAGATATGAACTGTGATATTTGCTATGCGGGAAAACTATTAATACTTTAGAGAAGGCTCCCAAAAAATGATGCTCAGGAAAAGGCCTTTCCACGTAATGCTGATCCCAACACTCGGCTGTCCTTCCAAATGCAGCTACTGCTGGAGCTCAGAAGTTGGATCTCCCATAATGAGCATAGAAACCGTCAAAGAAGTTGTTGAATGGCTGAAGCATTTTCGGCCCGATCCTGTAACCTTCACCTTCCACGGAGGAGAGCCGCTTCTGGCAGGCGCTGATTTCTACAGACAAGCCCTGCCACTGCTAACTCAAGGCTTGAGCCATCTGAGACTGGCTTTTGCCTTGCAGACCAATCTCTGGAAGCTGACTCCAGAGCTGGCCGAGATTCTGGCAGAATACCACATTCCCATAGGGTCCAGTCTGGATGGTCCTCAGGAGCTCAACGACCTGCAAAGATCAGAAGGTTACTACGAGAAGACCATGAGGGGCTATGAAATTGCCAAAGCCCATGGCCTCCAGGTGCAGTTCATCTGCACCTTCACCTCTTATTCCGTGAAGTTCAAGGAGGATATCTTCAATTTTTTCCTGGAGAATGGCCTGACCCTCAAATTGCATCCCGCTCTGCCCTCTCTGCGTGATGAAAATCCTCGGAAATGGGCTCTTGATCCAGAGGAGTACGGCCAACTGTTGATCTATCTTCTGGACAAATATCTGGAGAATATGGGGCAGATCGAGATCAGGAACATCGACGACCTGTGCAGATGTGTATTCACCGGCCGGGGCACAGTCTGCACCTACGTTGATTGCATGGATGACACCTACGCCGTGGGGCCCGATGGAAGCATCTATCCTTGCTATCGTTTTGTGGGCATGCCGGAATATATCATGGGCAACGTCCGCGACCATCCCAGCAAGGAAGATATTGCCCGGTCTGATGCCTGGAAGCTCATGCAGCAGTTCAAGGAATATGTGGATAAGGAGTGCAAGGGATGCGTCCATATCAGATATTGCCGGGGGGGCTGTCCCTACAATGCCATAGCGCCAACCGAAGGTCAAATCAGGGGAGTCGATCCCCACTGCGTTGCCTACAGAAGGATATTCGACGAGATAACCAACAGGTTCAACAGAGAGATGATGGGACTCGCCGGCCTGGAAATGTCCAGCCCGCAATCAGAAGCCGTAAAGCAGGGAAGGCCGGGAATGATGTCCTTAATGCGCAAGATAATATCCAGCTAGGGTTCCTTTTCTGCTTTCAATGCGTTAATGTTTTCAATAAAAGATAAGAATCAAAAGGCTAGAATTGCCAATATCTCGAAAGGCAGAACAGGCAGCGAACGCCCTTTCACCTTGATCCAATTTCCCTCTCCAGCTTCCTGATGGCATCCCTGAGCTTAATGGCCCTTTCAAAGTCAAGACTCTCCGCAGCCTTCTTCATCTCAGCATCAAGCTCGATTATCCTATTCGGGATCTCGGACTTCGGAATATGCCTGGCATCGGTGACCTCGACCATCTTTTCTTTGATAGGCTTGCAAATGGTCTTCGGCACAATGCCATGATCTCTGTTGAAGGCCATCTGCAGCGCCCGCCTCTCTTCAGTCGTCCTGACGGCCTGGCGTATAGAGCCGGTCATGCGGTCAGCGTAGAGAATTACCTTTGAGTTCACATTCCTCGAAGCCCTGCCTATGGTCTGAATCAGGCTCCTGGCATCCCGAAGGAAGCCCTCCTTGTCAGCGTCCAGGATTCCTATGAAGCTGACCTCAGGGATGTCCAGCCCCTCTCTCAGGAGGTTAATGCCCACCAGCACGTCGAACTTGCCGGCTCGAAGCTCCCGGATGATCTCAGTTCGCTCAATGGTCTCGATCTCTGAGTGCAGGTAGCGAGCCTTGATGCCGTTTTGCGCCAGGAAATCGGTGAGCTCCTCTGCCAGCCTCTTGGTCAGGGTGGTCAGCAGAGCGCGTTCTCTTCGCCTTACCACTACTTCGATCTCCTTCATCACGTCCTGCACCTGGCCCTCGATGGGACGGACCTCTACCCGAGGGTCGACCAGGCCCGTGGGGCGAATAACCTGCTCTACTACTACAGAAGAACTCTTCAGCTCATAGTCTCCCGGAGTTGCCGAAACAAAGATCACATTTCTCATGTAGCCCTCGAACTCCTCGAAGCGCAGCGGCCGGTTGTCGTAGCTGCTCGGAAGCCGGAAGCCATAGTCCACCAGGCTCTTCTTCCTGGAGCGATCTCCGTTGTACATGCCGTGGATCTGGGGGAGGGTCTGATGGCTCTCGTCGATGACCAGCAGGAAGTCCTGGGGAAAGTAGTCCAGCAGGCAGTAGGGCTTCTCTCCAGGCGCGCGGCGGTCGAAGTGGCGGGAGTAGTTTTCGATGCCCTTGCAGCTTCCGGTCTCCTGGATCATCTCTACATCAGAGAGCGTTCTTTGTCTCAGCCGGTGGGACTCGATCAATCCCAGCTGGGGCAGCCTATCTTCCAGCTCGGCAAGAATGGACTGTATCGCGCCTTGCTGCACCTCCTCCGGGATCAGGTAGTGCCTGGCAGGGTAGACGTAGAAATGGTCCAGGTCTTCCTTTCGCTGGCTGGAATTCCTGTCCATCAGAGAGATGCGATCTATCTCCTCACCATAAAGCTCGACCCTGATTATATCGTTGAAATATCCAGGGATCAGGTCGATGATTTCTCCCCTGACCCGGAAGCGTCCGGGCTCAAGCTCGATGTCGTTTCGCTCGTAAAGGATCTCGATCAGCTTTCTCAGGAGGTCCCTACGCGATGCCTTGTCCCCCACCTTTAGCTCAAAGCCCATCTTCTGGAAGTTCTCCGGGTTCCCCAGTCCGTATATGCATGAGACTGAGGAGACGACGATGACATCCTTGCGGGAAATTAAGGACGCTGTGGCCGCCAGCCTCATCCGCTCTATCTGAGGATTGATGTAGGCGTCCTTCTCGATGTACTGGTCCCTGGACGGGATGTAGGACTCTGGCTGATAGTAGTCGTAATAGGATACGAAATACTCAACCCTGTTCTCGGGAAAGAACTCCTTGAACTCGCTGTACAGCTGCGAGGCAAGGGTCTTGTTGTGGGCTATGACCAGGGTGGGCTTCTGGATCTGGGCTATGACGTTGGCGACGGTGTAGGTCTTGCCCGAGCCGGTAACGCCAAGAAGTGTCTGCCGGCACTGGCCGGACTCCAGGCCCTCCACCAGGCTCTTGATGGCCAGGGGCTGGGAGCCCATAGGCTGAAAGTCAGAGACGAGGTTGAACCGCTGATTAGAGAAGATGCGGGAGCTGGAGGAAACAGAACGAAGGCTCTTGCGGTCGGCTCTCTTTTTGCCCAATCGCTCTTCCTCGATAGCTCTGATCTCCTCGCTGTTCATCCCATTCTCGATCCTTCAATGCTCGATGATGAGGTCTTCGGAGAGAGCTCCTGTCCTCAGCTCGACAGGCACTACATCGAGCACCACCTTTTCAGATTGCCTTTTCACCTCGAGCTTCATTAGGGCACCGATGCTCTCCTCGGCCAGGCACCGGTGCAGGTCATCGACGCTTGTGATGGCCTGGCTGTCAGCACTCACTATCACATCGCCCTTCTGAAGGCCGGCCAACTCTGCTGGCCCTCTCTCTTCAACATGAACCACAAGCACTCCTTTGTCCACGGGGAGGTTCAAGGATTTCACCAGATGGCTATCCGGCGTTATATCATAACCGGATACTCCCATGTAAGCCCTTCTGATCCTGCCGTCCCGGATAAGCCCTTGCGCTACCGTCCTGGCAGTATGGGAGGGGATGGCAAAGCAGATGCCCTGGGCAGGATAGATGATGGCCGTATTAACGCCTATCACCTGGCCGTTGGGGGTGACCAGAGGGCCTCCGGAGTTGCCTGGATTCAGAGCGGCATCGGTCTGGATGATGTCATTTATCAGCCTTCCAGAGTCGGTCCGCAGCGCCCGGCCCAGTGCGCTCACCACTCCTGCGGTTATAGTGCACTGGAAGCCATAGGGATTTCCGATGGCCACAACCATCTGGCCCACCTTCAAGGACTTTGAATCTCCGAAATCGACCTTGGGAATGTCAGGGGCCTCTACCTTTATGACCGCCAGGTCGGTGAAAGGATCGTCTCCCACCACCTTTGCCACAAGCCTTCGCCTGTCGGACAAGGATACATCGATGCGGACAGAGTTGCGAATTACGTGGCTGTTGGTGTGGATGAATCCGTCGGGAGTGAAGATGAAACCTGATCCGCTGCCGCGGACTTCCCTACCGGATTTTAAGGAGTTCGAGCCGCGGATCAGCTTATGGCTGACCTCCACGTTCACTACCGATGGGCTTACCTTCTCGGCCGCACCCATCACCGCTCTGGAGTAGACATCCAGAAGCTCATGCTCGGGGAAAACCATCTCCGCCATCTTCTCATTGCCGGGCAATGTCCGAGCTGCTGTTTGCATGGTCTCTTCTATACCTCGCACATTACTAACTTGAAGTTAGTAAAGTTATGCTATTTATACCCTATCATCGACCGATTCTGCAGAGCTAGATCCTTTCCATAAGGCCCAGCGGGATGGCCCGATGCTCTCCTATAGAAGGCCCATTTAGCAGGATGGTTCAATTCGGAGGGCCAGACGAGGGAAAGATTTATGGACATCTGAGAGGATAAAAGGGTCACCATGAGATACACAATAATGGTATTGATCACTTTGACGGCCTTCGGCCTGTTGCTGGCAGGGGAAGGGGCTGTGGATATCCAGCATGTCATGCAGGACAATCTATCTCCCACGATGAAACCCCCCGAGACGGAGCTAATACTCACTTCATCCATGGCCTCTTTCTTGAATGACAGCTGGACGCCAAGCCCCTTCGTCCCCTTTTTCTTTACAGCCGACGAAAAGAACAAGGAAGGATTTGTGGCCAACTCATCCAATATCATATACGACTTCCTGAACGACGGCTGGACTCCTCCTTCAGCAGTGCCCCCTATCTTTACCGCCGACGCGGCCGGCAAGGATAACACTGTCGCCTGGTCGGGGGAGAACATCTACCAGTTCTTGCAGAACGGCTGGACTCCCGATATGCCGATTGCAGAATATAATAGTGGAACAGGCTATACAAGGCACCAGATGGGCTAGATCTTCCCTCTTTTTCTCTTTTTAGCAGATGTGCAGAAAAGCATCTGTCGATGTATTTCATAGGGAAGAGAACAAGCAACTGATTGGGGTCGTGAACCTCTAATTATTTTGAATTTTTATAATGCCATCTTTTTTCCCACTCACTCCCGCAATGTTTGATGTGCTCTAGCATGATGTGACAATGCATTGCGAGGAGCCTTGCGGGCAGCCCCAGAATTATGCCGTTTTGTCTTTTTCTGCCTGCTTTTGCTTTTCCAGCAGCTCTTTTAGCCTTACAAGACGGCTGAGATGCACTTCCATCCTGCGCAACAGAACAGGAGGCGACTGCGCGGCCAATGTGCACTGATCTACCCAAAAGGATATCTCCATCATCACCTCTCCCACATGCTCCTCCATCTGGGGCAGAAGAAGTCCGTCCCTCTCTAAGGATTCCAGCTGCTCCCAAATAGCCTCCTGCAGCTGGCTGATCTCGAGGAGCACCAAATCAAGCCTCTTCTCCACCTCCCTCTGGCTCACAGGCATTCATCTACCGCCGGAGTATCTCTTCTTGAGAAGGCTTGTCATGTCATGAGGGATGTTGTGGCGCTCCTCCTTCAGATATCCCGCCACCATCTCTGCTTCCTGTCTATAGGCACCGACCACGCCTTGGGCATATTCCAGGCCCTCTGCAGAGAGCATATATTCATAGCGTTGCAGCCAGTTTCTGCCCATCTCAAAATGGCGCATGTCCTGAAAGATCATGCCTGTAGCCACCAAGATCTGTATGTCCTCAAAGAGCTTCTCACTGTAAGGAAATCCGTAATCATCATGAAAAGAATAATCGAATAGGCCGGCTAGGCCAGCTCCTCCCTCTGCGCGCAGCCTGGCAACCGTCCTGTAAAGCCAGGTGATATTCCTGATCCTAGGCACCAGGATTCTCTCTCCAAAGCTCTCGCTGAGCATCTTGTGAAGAGAGTAGAAGAGCAATAGCAGTCCGTCGATGGGAAGATAGCTCTCTGCGCGAATAAAGCTCAGCAGCTTGAAGGCCAACTCCCTGATCTCCTCAGGGGATACCTTCACATCTGAATCGGAGAAGATGGAGAGGGCTATCTGGCGGGTCAAAGACTTCACAAGCCCCGCTGCCAGAGCAGATTCGTCGTATAGAAACCTATCCGTCTCCGTCCTAATGGAGCGCGGCACTCCGCTGCCTACCGATATATCCACCAGAGCTCCATACCTCTTGGCCAGACCCTGCTCAAAGAGCTTCCTCATCCGTCCACCTCGAGAGATGGTAGATAGGGCCATTCTCGTTCCTGGCGGGAGAGTTCTATGGTCGAACCTGGCCGCCAGCGGAAAAGGCTGACAGTAACCAATGCGACTGACGAGCTTCCTGCATCTCTCGTCACCCTTTTCGTAAACGAACCTCAGCAGATCGTGATCGGTATCCTTCTGAAAGAAGAGGGCGATTCTGGAACTGGCCTCGGGAGGGTCCAGGCTCTCCAAAGCAGACTCGAGAGCCGCCAGAAGCATGGTTCTTAGGGACTGCACCTGAGGGTGATGGATGAGGGCGTTGTAGTGATGCGCCCTGGCCACCAGGATCGATTCTGCAGCTGTCTGCGACATATCTGCACGGTAGTCATCGCTGCCGGCGAGGACCACTCTATTCCTGTGAATGGTCAGAGATTGTACTATCTGATCAACATCTACGAGCCCTAGGCTCACCCCGCAGTGATGAGAGTCTCTGAGGAGAAAATCCACCCTGTCGGCATCTAGATCTCCCGAAATGATCTGGCCTAGGGGCCGGCTGTGGCCTACAGCGATCTCGGCTACCTCCCGGAAGAGGGCTTCAGCATTCCCGAATGTCTCTTCGGCCCTGGCCAGGGCTCGCTCGCCAAAGGGACGGCGGCCGATGATCTCACGGGTGAACTCCTCGTGGCCGGCCGCTCTCTTCTCCGAGATCTGAGGCTGGATCTCGGGGTTGCGGCTGAGAACTCCCTCCACGGCATGGGAGAAGGCAGAGTGCCCCAGGTCATGCAGCAATCCAGCCAGCCGGACCTTGCGAGTCTCCAAAGGCTCAAGGTCCAGGTGTCTGGCGATCAGCCCCGCCATGTGCATCGTCCCCAGGCTGTGCTCAAACCTGGTGTGGTTGGCTCCCGGGAAGACTGCATCTACCAGGCCAAGCTGCTTTATCCCCTTCAGTCTCTGCAAGGGAGGGGATTGGATGAGGAGCCACTCCAGCTCATCAGCCGCTATGGCCCCGTAGACAGGATCGTGAATTGTCTTCTGTTCAGCCTTCAAGCAAGATCTTCTCTTAATTTAGGTGGAGTTTGCTTTTTCTAGTCCCCGATCTGGAAATAAGGCCTTTTCACTTCATGCCAAGCTTGATTATGGCCGCAGCCAGATCCCCCTTTGCGTCCAGCAAGGCCGCCCTGGCAGCCCCGGGCTCCGCCCCAGTCTGCAAGACTACCAGCTCTACATCCGAGTCGGGGATATTCAGCGGAGGCTCTTGCTGAGGCTCTTGCCCCGAAATCTCTCTCTCCCCCACCTCGCCCGAGATCTGATAGCTTCTGACTCCGTGAGCGTCCATGACTGCCACTGAAGGATGCTGAATTACGATCTCTTTATCCGGAAGGCGGATGATCACCTCTTGCACCCCTTCCAGCTCGTTGATGTCTATCCCCATTCCCTTCAGCATTCCTTTCATCTTCTTGGGGCTCATGCCCCTGCCGCCCAATCCTGGAATCATGAATTCACCTGATCCCAAAAAGGGAGTTGAAGTAGGTAAAGGTATCTATCGCCGCTCTAAAGAAGAAGATGCCCTTCGCCGAGTATGAGCTATTGACTGCCAGATTTGGCCAGGATCTAGGAGTTTACTAAATATCGCATCCCGAGACAGCGCCACCATATCGATTAATATTCGATTGCAGATAATGACCCTGAAATGAGCCAGGCATTTGTGGAGACGGAGACCCATAGAACAAAATCCAAATGGGTGGCTAAGGTCTTCGGCGAGCTGGGGAGGAGAAGGACAACCATCCGGGCGCTCTATTATTATGCGCTCCGTCGAGAAGAGAGCGATTATCCCATCTGTGGGGGTTTCGTGGGAGAGATCAGGATTACCAGGCCCGTTCACGAGAGCGACGGGGATAGGATATACAAATGGGCAAAGACCTCCCAGATGCTCGGATACCTTCCCGAAGATGTCTTTCTGGAGGAGGGTACTGGGCACTTCGTCCATATCCCACCCGAGACCGCCGGGGGCAGGCGGGTTGAGCTGTGGATTAGCCGGTCGATCTTCTGTCCCCTTCTGCTTCCCGTCTGCCAGAGGCACAGAGCGGCGCTGGTATCTGTCGGCCGGAGGCCTCCACAGGAGGCTCTCAGAGAGCTGGGCCGGCGATCGGATAAGCCAACAACCATCCTCTGCCTGTCCGATCTAAGCGTCGAGGACTTCTCCTTTTCCGGGGACCTGGCCGAGAGAATCTTTGAAAATGAGGCCTTTGCAGGAAAGGATGTGAGATTGATGCACCTAGCTCTCAATCCCATGCAGGTGGCAAGGCTCGCGATGCCCATGGTGCCCGGCAAAAAGGTCAGCAAAGATGAGCGGGAACGGTATAAAAAATATCTCAGGCCCTATGCCATGGACCACCGCAGGATGGCAGAGCTGGATGCCCTGGAGGCCTTCTGCCCCGGCGGAATAGCAGGCTTTGTGGATCGCAGGTTAGCAGAGGTTTCCTCCACTTCTAGCAAAAGTAGAGAGGCCCTTCTGCTGGATCTGAAAAAGGGCATAGGCCCTGGATCTGGAGAAGCGAGCGGAGCTGGCAAGCCAGGGCATCTAAAGGACTGATGAAGGCTTGGTTATGGCCATTTCTACAGCGGCAGCGGTAGCGACGTGGAGCCAGGGCACCAATGAGCGCGTGGGCATCCTCTGCAATTTCCTGTCAGCCGCATGGACTTAATGGAAAGCTGCAAGAGAAAAAGGTTGAGAAGCCGCCTAATAGAGACCGAAGCCAAATGCGGTTCGCTCTTTGTTGGCCAAAAAAAGAGCTTCAGGTATGCCGCTCAGTCTGCTTTATCAGGCTCTCGTTGATGACAAAGCTCTCGTCCACCGCAGAGAGGAGCTCGTCGTGGACGGAGCTGGGGGAGTAATAGAGGACCACCAGCACCCCAGCCTCTTTTGCTGCCTCGATGGCCGGCACAAAATCGCTGTCGCCCGTGACAAGCACAGCTTTGCCGATCATCCTTCCGCAGCTCAGCCTGGTCAGGTCCACAGCCAGGGCGATGTCCACCCTCTTCTGCACGAACTCTCCGCCTACACATCCCAGCCGCCCCAGCTTGACATCGAATCTGGGCAGCCTTTTCAGGGTGTAGAGGAACTTGTCCATGGCAGCGAACCTTCTGCGCTCTTCCTCTGTGGGGGGACAGCTCTGGTAGGGCATACAGTTATAGTAATAGGCTCTCAGCCGCTCATTGCCTCCACAGAGGATGTCTGAGAACCTGGCCAGATCTATCTTGGGTTTGCCAAAATCTACATCCAGGATTTTGGTCAGATAGGCACCATCGATGAAAATTGCCGCACGATCGGGCAAAACAGCCTCTCCCATAATTATTGCTGCCATCCCATGGAACGGCAGCGGCTATTATAGCTTATAATCCGTGCTCATGAATATATCTAATTTGCGGCCAAGGGCAGTTCTGGCCTGCAATCCCTCATTATGGCTAATCTCTTGCCTATTCTACTATCTCCACCAGCTCTATCTCGAAGATCAGATTCTGCTCTGCCAGGGGATGATTGGCATCCAGGGTGACTGTGGTCTCCGTTAGGTCAGTGATCTGCACGGGAACCATCTGTCCGTCAGAGGCGCAAAACTCAAGGGTCATCCCAATCTGAGGCACGATCTCCTCTGGCAGATCTTTCCTGTCGAAGGTAATCACCTTGTCTTCGCGGTACCTTCCATAACCCTTCTCAGGAGGGATTCTGACCGTCTTGGTCTCGCCGGGAGCCATCCCTATCACGGCCTCCTCGAAACCGGGTATCAGCCGGCCTTCGCCTATCTTGAACTGTAGCGGCTCCTCTCCTCGCGAGGAATCGAAGGGAACGCCTGGCTCGAGCTTTCCCGTGTAGTGTACCCTCACGGTATCTCCTGCTTTTGCCTTAGGCATCTGCGATCTCACCTCATCTCCTGAGGAGTTGGTAGCCTCCACTATTTAGCTAGTGCCCTTTTCTGAGAAAGGTGACCTGATTTTGCCAAAACGGCTTATCAACGGCAAATATATTTTCTGGTCGTCCGGAAAAAAGGGCAAACTCAGCTGGAAACGGCACTGGCATCCCAATTCTTTCTCTGTCAAGGAAGTCGGGGCAAAAAACCTAATGAGACTTGATTTCTGATTTGGGACATCGAACAAGAGAGATAAATACCTAGAAGGCGAGAACGGTTTTTGTCATAATGGGAAACTCAGCTTTTGGAGCAATAAAATGAGAAGATGGAAACCGGATCGAGGACTGGAGGCCAGAATGCTCCTCACATTTTTCTTGCTGGGGGCGCTCTATCTGGCCTTCTTGGTTGTGCTGTTGTACTTCCAGGCCGACCTGCTGACAACGCTCATCTTCATTGGAGGATTCATGTTCCTCCAGTACTTCTACTCCGACCGCATGGTTCTCTGGTCTATGGGCGCCCGGCTGGTGTCAGAGAGCGAGGCCCCCAATCTCCATGAGACAGTCTCCCGTCTCTGTGCCATGGCCGACCTGCCCAAGCCCAGGATAGCCATGGTCAACTCCAGCATCCCCAACGCCTTTGCCACCGGCAGAAACCAGAGAAATGCCGTGGTGGCAGTGACCTCAGGCTTAATGCGCCAGCTCAATCAAAGCGAGCTGGAGGCGGTGCTGGCCCACGAGCTGACCCACGTCAAGAACCGGGATGCAATGGTTCTGACCATCGCTAGCTTCCTCTCCACCCTGGCCTTCTTCCTGGTCCGCTATCTATTCTTCTTCGGAGGCGGGGGCAAGCGCGACCGCAGCGGCATAGTTCTGGTCTGGCTGGCCTCCATGGCCGTCTATGTGGCCAGCTTCCTCCTCATCAGGGCTCTCTCCAGGTACAGGGAGTTTGCAGCCGACAGGGGCTCGGCCATAATCACCGGCCAGCCCTCCCATCTGGTCTCGGCCTTGATGAAGATCTCCGGGACTATTTCCAGGATACCGAGCGAAGATCTGAGGAAGGTGGAGGGGGCCAACGCCTTCTTCATAATTCCGGCAGCATCAGGTTCCTCCCTCTTCAACCTGCTCTCCACCCATCCTCCGGTCGAGCAGAGAATTGCAGCCTTGGAGCGCATAGAGAAGGAGCTCTCAGCCTGATGGGGTTCTTGGATTCACTCCTCGGAAAGACAGAGCTGCCCAAGGCCAGGCCAGACAAGCTCTTCGCCATAACTACGGCAGCCATTACCCTGCAGGCCAGCCTGGACCTCAAGCCTGATGGGGCCGCAGCTATCTGCATCAAGCCCATGGAGTCCTCGCATTACGATGCTGCCAGGGCGGAGGTGGAGGACTTTCTCAAAATCAGCACCAAGGAGTGCGGCTGCCAATATTCCATACAGAAGGACGAGTACGGCTATATGTGGGTGGTCTTGAAGGACCCGGACTTAGAGGATCTTGTGGCCAGCATCCAGATGATCAGCCAGGTTCTGATAGAGCAAGGCTACGGAGGGCAGATCCTCTGCGCCGTATTCCGATTTAGAGGAGAGAGCACCGTCTACTGGATTTACAGCTTCAAGCAGGGATTATTCTACCCATTCGTGCCTTTGGGCGACCAGAAGAGGAATAATGCCCTGGAGTTCCGGCTCAAGGCTTCGATAGAGAAGGAACTCCCGATAGAGAAGGAGATGGAGAGGTGGTATCCCCTGTGGGGGATGCCGATTTAGCAGGAATCCATATTCTTCTACAATCTCGTTCTATCTTAATTAGACCCCTATCTCTGCCACCAACATGCCATTAGAGGCCATCCGGGGAAAAAGGCAAAGGAAAAGGGCCCCTCTCGTCTCCGCGCCTAACCTCTCCGCCTCACTTTAGTTCCGTTCCTAATCTTCTATCAGCCCCTGGCCGCTGAAGATCTTCTTGGCCTCTTTCAGAGTCAGGTCTTGGGGTGGCACTATAACCTCTGATGATAGGATGCTCATTTCGTCCAGAGGCTCCCCGCTTTCTTTGATAGCGGAGATTAGCAAAACCAGATCATTGCGGAACTCCTTTTCGTCCCCGCTGCTCACATGAGCCACGATGCGGTTATCAATGACATTCAGCTTTTCCATCAGCTTCGCATCCACCCGGTACTGCCCTTGGCCCATGATCCTCACTATCATCTTCCCACCTCAGACTTGAGCCTGGCCAGCTCCGCATCTACATCTCCCGCAGCCTTGGCCTTGTCCAGCTCCTTATCTATCCTGTCTCCTCCTGAGTAGTCCTCCAGCACTCCAGACTCCAGAAGCTCGTCCAACGCGGCAGACCGTGCCTTCATGCTCTCCGTCTTCTCCTCCGCCCTCTCGACCGCCAATCCCACGTCCGCCATCTCCTCGCTGATTCCTGTCACCGACTCGGTGACCTTGACCTGGGCCTCTGCCGCCGAGTACTGGGCCTTGATGGTCTCCTTCTTGGCCCTGAAGGCCTCCACCTTGGTGGCCAGCCTGCTCTCCGCGGCCATGAGCTTCTGCTGCTCAGCCTCAAGATCCGCTATCTGCTGATCCAGGCTCTCTTCTTGGGACTGCAGTCCAATCTTGCGCTCCAATGCCATCTTGGCCAGGTCGTCCCTTCCCGACTTCACAGCCTCCTTGGCCTGGGCATCTGCCTTGTCCAAGCTGGCCTGGAGCCTGGCCTTCTGCAGCTCCAGCCGCTTCTTGGAGGTGGTTACGTCTGCCACTCCGCGCTTTACATTTTGCAGAAGCTCCAGCTGCTTTTCATAAGAGTAGTCGAGGGTCTCCCGGGGATCCTCGAACTGGCCCATGATCTTGCTCATCTTGGCCTTTACCGTTGTGCTCATGCGTTCCAGCAAACCCATAAAATTCACCTGCTCTGTTGTCTTCCATCCAAACCTTGAGTCAGGTAAATATGACTCTTGGAACTATTTAAATGATGACCGCCTCTTCAGCCCTCTCTCTACCCTACTTATCTGTCTCTTCAGAAGACCCTGGAAACCTTTTCAACCATCATTATGGCCACATCTAGCCGCCAGCTTTGATAGGATTCAATATCCAGCAGATTCCTTCTCTCGAACATTTTTGCCTCCTCCAGTCCAGGACTCGCCGGGCTTTCAGCCACTTACATCTGGTCTGGCGGAGACCTCATCATATCGATGTATCCCCGCAGGAGCAAGATCTCTTTTGCGGCCACAGGTTTCCAGCTTTCATCTACCAGCGGCTCCCATGCCTCTCCTCTCTTGTGGTAGCTGGCAATCTCTTCCAGGCTGCAAAAACCGGAGCTAATACCGTGGGCCCTGTTGATGAAATATCCGAAAAAGATCTTGGCCGCAGGATCGTACTCGGCCAGATACCAGTCCTCCTTCTTGCGGTTCTGAAGGTGAAGATGTATTATCTCCTCACCTATATAAAAATGAAATCGAGATGGTCTGGGCAGTTTGGCCAAGTCCTTTTCTGCCAAGCTCTCAAACTTCTTGCTCATCTCTATCCCGCACATGATCTTTCCCTGGCAGGAAATAAATGTTCCTGCATTGCTAATGCTTATTTTAGAAAGTCAACTACCACGTCCTAAAGGCCGTGGCTTGTGCCTGAGCAAAAAGTCTCGGACACGTTTGGCTGGTTGACAGGCAGCCTGCTACGATCAGACCTGCTGAAGGTAGCAATATTTCTGGATGCGTTC
>Ga0315289_10003429_pt1 | contig 24019 bp, 15 predicted proteins | sample YL17G11_40_MG_FD_203452 | JGI IMG/M metagenome (GOLD analysis project Ga0315289, IMG submission 203452) | Sediment microbial communities from Yellowstone Lake, YNP, Wyoming, USA - YL17G11_40 | ecosystem: Environmental > Aquatic > Freshwater > Lake > Sediment | place: USA: Wyoming | collected...
CGATATCAAACAATCGCAGAGCTTGCTGGGCGCTTGTCTGGCGCAAGCCGCTAAACAGGGATTGATTTGGAATGAGTAAACTCATATCCATTATTTATGCGGAACTCAATAATCCGGATATTTCACACGCGCTTCGGAACAGGTTCAGCCTGTAGCCGCGACCTTCAGGTTGCGATTCTTTGACTGATGTTGTGGTAGCGCGGCGCGAACTAAAGTTCGCGGCTACAGCGTGTGAAATATTCAGGTTAAAGATGGCTGGCACATCTCAGTTTTATCAAGACTTGAGCGGAACCATGGCTGCTGAACTGCGATAGAGAGTAGCCCACAGCGTCAACAGCGGATTCCAGCTTCGTAGCTGACGGCTTCCGTCGCCTTCGTCATGATCCGAGATGCGCCAGATTTTTTTTCGAAAAGTTGTTGCATTGTTTTGGCGAATCGGCTTAATTGCGGCGTCGTTGCGGTTAAATTGAAAAAAGCGGTTAGAGGGCACAACGCCAGTCTCGGTTCCTCACCAATTAGTTGTGCGCCGACAGTAGAGTTGCCCCTGCATCTTGTGGCTTAAGCCGTAGCTCGGGGGCATCAAACGGTGTTTTAACAAAATCGCATGTATCTCAAGAACTTAGCGGTCTTAGGGTTCAAGTCATTTGCGGACAAGACTTCGCTTAATTTCAAGCCGGGCGTGAGCGCCATCGTCGGCCCGAACGGCTGCGGCAAGTCGAACGTCTCGGACGCCATCCGCTGGGTGCTCGGCGAACAATCCGCCCGGGCGCTGCGCGGCAGCGAAATGGCGGATGTGATCTTCAACGGCACTGACGCCCGCAAGCCGCTCAGCCTGGCCGAGGTATCCCTTACCCTGGGCGGCGTGGATCAGGACCATCTGGTCGCGGCCGGGGTGGAGATGGCCTACGACGAAGTCTCGATCACCCGCCGCGTTTTCCGCGACGGTGTCAGCGAATATTTCATCAACCGCACGCCCTGCCGGCTCAAAGACATCCAGCAACTTTTCATGGGCACGGGCGTGGGCCGGGCCAGTTACAGCATCATGGCGCAGGGCCACATCACGCAGATTCTTTCCAGCAAACCCGAAGAGCGCCGCCTGATTTTCGAGGAAGCCGCCGGCATCACGAAATACAAGGCCCAAAAGCGGGAAGCGCTCCGCAAACTCGAATACACGGAGCAAAACCTCCTGCGCGTGGCCGACCTCGTCCGCGAGGTGAAACGGCAGATCGGTTCACTCCAGCGACAGGCCGGCAAGGCGCGCCGTTACAAGCAACTGACCCAGGAACTTCAGCATCTCGAAACCCAACTCACGCGGCACCAGTTCGATTTGCTCCAGGCCGAAATTCTCGAGCGGCAAACCACCGCCGACAAACTGCGCGCCGACATCGAAGCCGGGACGGAAAACGTCACCCGCGCCGAGACCGAGATCACGCAACTCCGCGAGCGGCTGCTGTCGCTGGAACACGACATCAGCCAGGCGCAGCAGCGCAGCTTGGAGTTGAAGGGCGAAATTGACCGGCACGAAGGCCGGATTCAATTCAACCAGGAGCGCCTGCGCGAACTGGAAACCCAGAATGGCAAAGCCTTGAGCGACATCGCCCAGGCTGAAGAGCGCCGCAGGGCCGCCGAGGAGGAACTCGCGGCCGTCGGACAACGCCTTGCCGCCTCCGAGACGGCGCTGAGGCAGCATCAAGACGCCGTCCGCGCCAAGCAGGAATCGTTGCAGCAGCTTGAGGCCGAGTTGCAGCGCAAACAGGAAGCCTTGCGCGACGCGCAGACGGAAGCCTTTGCCGTGGCGCAGGATTTGAGCCGCCGGCGGAACGAAATCACCGCGCTGGATTTGCAGAAGCAGGGCAACGCTGTCCGGCTGGAAAAACTGTCCGCCGAGAAAATCCAACTCGAAGCAGAACGCACACAGCTCGAAGCCCGGCTGACGGAGTTTGCCGCGAACATGCAGACCGAACGGCTCAACGCGCAAACGAAGCGCGGCACGCTCGAACAGCAGCAGCGAAGGTTGCTGGAAATCCAGGAAGAACTCGACCAGGCAACGCGCCAGCAGGACGGCTTCCTCCAACAGCAGGCGGAGACCCGTTCCCGCTTGGACTTGCTCGAACAGTTGCAGGCCGAACACGAAGGCTACAGCGAAGGCTCGCTGGCCGCGCTCAACCAGTCCACGGGCGTGCTCGGCTCGCTGGCCGACAAAATCCGCGTGCCCGACGAATACGTGACCGCCATCGAGGCTGCGCTCGGCCACTACCTCCAACTGGTGCTTACCGAAGAACCCGAAGCCGCGCAGCAAATCCTCGCTGATCTCAACGCAAAGAAGAAAGGCCGCGCCAGCGTCGCGGCTTTGTCGCTCGGGGTCCCGTCCCGCGCCGAGCGGGACAGCTCCGAAATCGCTGACCATCCCGCAATCGGCGGGACGGGACACCGAAGCGTCGCCGCCCTCAGTGTCATTGAAGCCGACGTTTCGGTGCAGCCGCTGCTGGGCGCGTTGCTGGGACGGACCTTGATAGTCCCCGACCTTGCCACCGCCACTGTGTGTTGGCGAAATGGCGATGCCGGTTTTGATTTCGCCACCCTCACCGGCGATTTGCTCAGCAAGCACGGCATTTTCACCGGCGGTCACTTGAATGGAAACGGCAACAGCAAAGCTCCGTCCTCGATCCTCGGTCGCAAGAATCAAATCGCCGAATTTCAAACGGCACTGACGCAAGTTCAAAAATACCTCGCCGAAGCCAGCCGGCGCCGCGGCGCGCTGCAAAGCGAGCAGACCGAATTGCAGGCCAGCCTGCAACGGGCGCAGGTGGAATTGCGCGAGCAGGAAGTCGCCATCGCCACGCGCGAAGGCGAGTTCAGCGCGCTCCAAACCTCGCAGCGCCTGCTGCTGCAAAAGGTCGAAACCGTCGTTTACGAAATCCAAAGCCTTGCCGCCCAGGAGAAGGAAGGGCTGGAAAAACGCGCGGCCCTTGCGGCCCAAGCGCGGGAACTCGAACAGAGCGAGCGCGTCCGCCAGAGCAGTGTCACTGCACTGACCTCCGCTCTCGAATCGTTGCGCCAGCAACGCGAGGCCGCCAACGCCTCCCTGACCGAAAGCAAGGTGGCCCTGGCGACCGAGGAGCAGTTGTGCGCTTCATTCCGCCAGCAGCGCCAGTCGCTCGAGCAGCGGATTCAGGAGCTGGCGCAGTTGGCCGAACAGCGCCGCAACGAGATCGCCGCGTGCGTCAATCGGCGGGCGCAGGCCCAGAGTGAAATCGAGGAATCACGCCGCCTGACGGCGACTTTGCAGCAGGACCGCGAGCAGGTGAACGGGCAGATTGCCGATTTGATTTCGCAAAAACAGGCGTGCGAAGGCGACGTGGCCGCGCGCGAGGAAAAACTTCGGGAAGACCGCCGCCAGCTTGGCGAATTGCAGCAGCAGCGCGCGAACCTGGACATCGAGTTGGCGCAGAAAAACATGGCCGTGCAAAACCTCCGCGAGCGGATTCAGCAGAAATACCACATCAACCTCGACGACGTGCCCAGCGAGTGCATCACCATCACCATCGCCGTCGAAGGCCCGGCCAAAATCCACGTCATGTCGCCGGAGGAAATGGAAGCCAGCGGCGCGGCGGCTGATTGGAACGCCGTCGCCGAGCAGATCACGGCGCTGCAAAAACACATCGAAGAAATGGGGCCGGTGAACCTCGTGGCCATCGAAGAATACGAGGAAACCCAGCAGCGCTACGAGTTCCTGAGCAAGCAGCACGACGACTTGGTGCAGGCCAAGGCCCAGTTGCATGAGCTGATCAGCCGCATCAACGTCCAGACGAAGCAGATGTTCTCCGAAACCTTCGAGAAAATCCGGCAGAACTTCCGCGCCCTGTTCACCGAGGTCTTCGGTGGCGGCAAGGCCGACCTTTACCTCGTGGATGAAAACGACGTGCTTGAGAGCGGCATCGAAATCGTCGCCCGCCCGCCGGGCAAGCAACTGCAAACCATTTCGCTGCTTTCCGGCGGCGAGCAGACCATGGTGGCCGTGGCCCTGCTGTTCTCCATTTACCAGGTCCGGCCCAGCCCGTTCTGCGTGCTGGACGAGTTGGACGCGGCGCTGGACGAGTCGAACATCAACCGGTTCATCCGCATCCTGCAACGCTTCCTAGCCCACTCGCAATTCATCATCATCACGCACAACAAACGCACCATCGGCATGGCCGACGTGCTTTACGGCGTGACGATGGAAGAGCATGGCGTGACCAAGATCGTCAGCGTCAAGTTCCACAAGACCGGCCAGATCGTGACGGATCATCGCCCGCAATCTCTCGAAACGCCGCTGACGGCGCCGCCGGTTGACGATGAGGAAGACGCGCCCGTCAGCCGGGAAGAGACGTTGGAATTCGTGATGGCCAAGTGAGGCGCCCAACAGCCGGGAATCAGACCTCAAGCAATCCTCTGTTTCAGGGGCTAAGGTTGGCTCTTGCCAGCGCTTCGCTGTTGTTCTTCGCATCGCTGAATCGCCGCCTGCAGCCACCACTGCTGATCGGCGTTCGCCTGTTTAAGAGCCTGGCGCAGCGCGGGCAAAGACAAATCGGGCTGGCGTGCCAGCGCGGCCACCGCCACCTCGCGTTTGGGAAAATCCTTGTCCCCAAGTTGAGCGATCCATTTACCGATTCGCTCCGCGGGATTCGAACGCACTTCAACGACGACTTCCGCGGGCGTCGGGTCGGCTTGCAGTTGCTCGTCAATGGCGGCGACTTGCACGCGATGTTTGCCGCTCTCCAGATTTTCCAGCCGCAAAACCGAATTGGTCGTCGCGTCAGACCACGCGTCGTCGTCAACGCGCCAGATGAAGCGCGGCTTGGGTGTGTTCGCAGTGGACAATTCCAAGGTCACGCCGTCGTCGGATTTTTCGGCGACCTTCAACTTGGTTTCGGGCAACTGGCCGCGCGCGGGCACAAGCACGTATTCTTCGCGAGTTGGAAGACTCGTGTGCAGAAAGGCGTTGCCGAAATTGTCCACGAGCGCGTCGAGGATTTTGCGTCCGTCGGTGAACGGTTGCGGTTCGCTGGGCGCGAAACGTGGAGCGCGCAATCCGTAACCGGCGCAGAAGAGTTGCTTGCGCACAGTCGCCCAAAAGATGCCACGACGGTCGGCCACGATTGATTCCGCTTCGGGCAGATACGGCGGATTCGACGCGGCGGCGCTGGCAGTTGCTTTTGGCTGCTCGTTGGCAGTCGCGTGCCAGTTGCCCAAATCATTAAGCTGCCAAACCTTGCTGTTCAGAAACACGGAGAGTTTATTGTCGTGGTCGAAGTATGGCTTGCCGCCCGGCCAGTTCATCAAGCCGCCGGAGACGATGGTGTTTTTGTTCCAGTGACGCCATTCGTGGCCGTCAAAGTAGCGGACTTCCGTGGTGCGGTCTTCGTAACAAATGCGTCCGTCGTGGGAAAACGCCGCCGCGAACATCGCGTCGCCGTTGCCGAGTTTGGTGTCGGCGAGTTTGGCTGCCTGCGCCTGCAAGGCTGTGGGAAAACCGGAGTAGCGCTCGAATTTGCCGCTCGCGGAATTGAAAATCAAACAAGGCCGGAGCTGCGGGTCGGGATTGTAATTTCCGTCAATGAACCAGACGCGATTCTTGGAGTCAGTCAGCAACTGGCAATCGCCCCAGAGTTGCAGGCCGTCGGGCAGGGGATGGTGCTGCCACTTCCGCCCGTCCCATTCGCTCAACGCGGCTTCTTTCTGGCGGAGCACGGCGAATATTTTTCCATCACCGGTTTGAAGCAGCGGGCGCGCCGTCCGAAAAACTTCCGACGAGGGCGCAACCGCCGGTTTCGTCAAAAGCAGCGCCGCGTCCGCGAGCAACCCACCGCGATTGAATTGGATGGCGAGCATTTGGCCGTTCTTGATTTGAAACCAGCGATCAATCGTGTCGAGCGGCGAATTAGCCTGCCACGCGATTTGCCGAGGCTCGCTGTCGTCGCGCGGCACGAACCAGCCGCCCGTCCCGAACGCGCCGAGCCACAAGCCGTCGGACGTCGCCAGCCGGTGGCGGTCGGCGAATTGTTCGAGCGAGCCGTTGCTGTCGAGGCCGCCGATTATTTTCTTCCATTTGCCGGCGCGTTGCCGCCAGAGCGTGTTGGCGAGCCCGCGTTCATCGGCATAGTTTCCGTTGTCGGCAATCACGTAACGGTCGTCGCCGTCCTTGAAAATATGATGCACGACGCGGAACGCGCCGGGGTCAGGCTCGGCCACGGGTGCGCCTTGCAGCGATCCCAAGTCCACCGAAAAAATTCCCGCGTCGCGCACGGCGAGCCAGAGATTTGTTTGGTCGAGCGGCGCGATGACGGAAATACGGTCGTTAGCCACGCCGGGCAGCGTTGCGCGATTTGTGATTGCGCCATCGTCATAAATCAACACGCCGCGAATTGCGCCACTTTGATCGCCGCCGAGCAGATAATTTGACCAGAACCAAATCCGCCCGTGTGCGTCTTCGGCCATCGAGACGGGAAGACGGGTGCTGGGATCGCCGCCCGGCCGCAACTCGTCCGTGGTGATGGTGTGAACGAGTTCGGGTTTCTGGGACAAGCGGTTGAGCGGGCGCGGAGCTTTGCCGATGTTCAAGCCGGCTTCGGTCACCCAGATATTTGTCTGCGCGTCCATGAGAACGCGGATGAGCTTGGCCGGGCCTAGCAAATTCCGCAGCTTGGGGTAATTCATATTCCGGCTGTGAACCAATAAAATTGCACTCCCGTCCTGACGATCCCACAACGAAGCTACCAGATCGCCACCCATCCTTTCCATGCTGACGGGATTTGCGCCCGCCGTGTCGGACGAACCCCACGCGTTCCAGGGCGAATTATTGTAGCTCGGCTGCCAGTTTTGATTCCAATGCCACGCGCGCCAAGGCTCGGAATTCCCGGCAGCTTCGATGCTGCCGTCGCCATTTTGCGCGGCGACCTGGAGATGCGTCCACGGCTCGCCGTCGAACACCGTGATTTGCGCGGGCGCATTCAAACACGCCGCGCTCGCGGCGAGAGTCAGGATGACGAGTCGCATAAGTTGGAATTTGCGCGAGGTCACCACGAGTAATGCACGGTGTAGGAAACGGTTTGTTCTTCGTCCGGCTTCACCTGCACGCGGAACTCAATCGTCTGCGCGTCGGTTTTCAGAAACGTGTTGGATTTTTCCGTGATGTCCCAATTGGTCCAACGATAGAGATGCTCGACCACGCGGATTTCGACGGGTTCTTTTTTGTGGTTGCGCAATTTGATCTCGAACGATTCGTCCACCCACCGCTGATTGCTGTCCATTTTGTAGTTCGTGCGCTTGCGTTCGCCCACGAGGTCGAAAGCGTTGCCGGTGGAGACGCGGACCAACTCGCCGCGCGGCGTGTGGTCAATGGTGTCTTCGCCGGTGAATTCCATTTGTCCGTCGGCATCGCGGCGATAGAAACGCAGGCGGCCTTTGGGCAGCGGCAGGCCCAAGTGGTTCGTCTCAGAATTGGTGAACTCGCGCATGACCCAGACTTTGGGATTCGATTGCGTGCCGTAATCGCGGTCCTGACGAATGCTGTCGTAACCCCAGCCGCGATAGCGATTGGCGTCTATCTTCGCGCCGTCATAGACGTAAATGGACGCAGACTTGATTCCCGTGGCGCGCACGAACTCGACTTGCTTGGTCTCGCGGTCGAGCAACGTGGTGGGCCGCTCCAGCGTGTAAAGGTGGTATTCGTCGAACGCCTTTTCGGTCACGGGCGGTCGCATTTCCGCCATAACCGCACCTGCCCGGTTCATGGCATAACGGCCTTCGTAGCCTGGTTGGATTTTGCTCACGTCACCGGCCATCAGTTTGATTTTGGCGTTTTCAAATGATTTGCCACTTTGGTTGTCCATGGTCACCCAGCCAATCAAATCCACCGTGTCGCCCTTCTCGGGCGAGACGAGGTTGTAATCCGCATCCCACGTCATGCCCCCGGTGACGTAACTCAGTTCGGCGTCGAGTTTGCCGGCTTTGTCCGACTGAATCTGCCACAGCAGCGTCGGCTTGAGAATCGTGTCGTCGCCGAGGCTGGGAAACAGCGGCTGGCCCGGCAGGCTGAAACGCAATTTGCCGTCCACTTCAATGATGGGCTGGCCCGTGCCGGGGCTGGAGGCGTAGGCCATTTGCGAATAGGCATACTGCTGGCCATAGCGACCAAAAGCCGCGGTGTGCGGCACGTAGCCGCTACGAACGATCTTGCCTTGAATGATCTCGCGTTTCTGTTGGCCGTCCACCTGCCGGAACGTTTCGAACTCGATGGTTTTGCCCTCGTTGAGCGACAGCAGCAATTCCTGCGAAATCGGGTCGGCCCGGAAGTTTTGTTCGAGGATTTGCAGGTTTCGCTTGCCGGCCGGGTCGCGCAAAATGACCGAGTCCGGCTCAAGGTGCGCCGTCGTGCCGACATAACGCACCTGGTTGACGCCGCGTTTGAGATCGAGCGGAACGGTCTCGCGCACGACACCGAAGTTCTGGTTGTAAATGGTCAGGGCGGGGTCAGCGGCAAAGCTGCACTGCGCCAGCAGGCAACCACCAAACAAAACGATAGCGGCTCTTTTCATGGTATCTCCTGTGTTAATTTGTTTCGCATACCGACTCTTGGATTAGACGGCTCGTGTCGTAGAATGCTCCCGAACATTTTGTCTGGCGAGGGCTTTTCCGCATTTGTGGCTGCGAAACTTTGACGCAAATCCCACGTCGAACTCAGATGTTGCCCGAACCCGCCGCAAACGGTTCGGGAGTTTCTTGCGCGGCTAAGAGCGACGTTTGTGCTGCCGGTGCTTGTAATACCAACGGCGGTGACGACGGCCGCGATACAACCTCCTCGCCAGATAGCCCACGACGCCCACGGCGACAGCGACCATCGTCCAGAGCATTATCGTCTCAAACCAGTCGTAAAGGTCTGACATCGAGCAAAATTGCCTGGTGCCGGTGGTGGGACTCGAACCCACACGACTTTTTACGGTCCCAGGATTTTAAGTCCTGTGCGTCTGCCATTTCGCCACACCGGCGACCGTTTGCCTGAGTTCGACCCAAGCTTAACCCGGGTTTCCGGGAAGTGAAGCGCGAACTGGCAGGCTGGCCGGCAGACGTTGCATCTGGCTGGCGCTGCGGCCCCGCTCCGTTCGGTGTCCCGGCTTCAGCCGGTCTGAGGTGAACGTCTGGAGCGTGTCCAGCGAACAGAACACGCTAAAGCGTGGACACCAAACAAAACACGCCAACCCGGAAATTTCACCCGCGGCTGGGATTGCCAACCCCGAAAGCTTTCGGGGCAACCCTCAGGTTGCGATTCCCGGACAGACGCTGGCCGCGCGGCCTGCCTGCCGGCAGACAGGCGCAAACTTCACCACGTGATACGTGGTAAAGTTTGCGGCTACAGCGTGTGAAATTTCCGGGCTAAAGCGTGGACACCAAACAGACTCCAAAGGGCTTTGCCTTTTCCAGCCAGGAACGGTAGGCATATCGTCGTTTGAACCTAGAAACCGCAGATGAACGCCGATAAACGCAGATCAAACACGGGCAGCAAGGATTATCCGTGAAGGTGTGGCTTTCACCCTTCAGGTGAAGACCCGAATGGCAGAAATCCCCAGTTCATCTGCGTCCATCTGCGTGAATCTGCGGTTGAACTGCGGAATTTAGGTTGGACGACTAACAGAAAGGATGACCATGCTCGTTGTTCATGTCCATGCCCGCGTGAAGCCGGAATGTATCGAGGCGTTCAAGGCAGTATCGCTGGAGAATGCGCGGCAAAGTGTCCGTGAGCCGGGCGTCGCGCGGTTTGATGTGGCGCAGCAGACGGATGACCCGACGCGCTTTGTGCTGGTGGAGGCGTATCGCACGCCGGACGCGCCCGCCAAACACAAGGAGACCGCGCACTATGCGAAATGGCGTGACGCCGTGACGCCGATGATGGCCGAGCCGCGCAGCAGCGTGAAGTTCACGAACATTTTCCCGGATGACGCGGAATGGTGAAGCGAAGGCGGAAGTCAGAAGGCAGAAGGCAGAATGTAAGGATGAAATTCGAGTTTGCCACGGCGACACGGATTGTGTTTGGCGCGGGCGCGCTGAAAGAAATCAGCGCATTGGCGCGCGAGTTCGGCCAGCACGCGCTGGTGGTCACCGGGCGCGATGCGCGCCGGGCGGAGCCGCTGTTGGAATTGTTGGAAGCGGCTGAGGGAATCCTTTCCGCCACCACGAGTCCGATTTCCGGCGAACCGACGCTGGACGGTGTTTCGCGGGACGCCAGAGTGGCGAAAGTCGCCGGCTGCGATTTTGTCATCGGATTCGGCGGCGGCAGCGCGATTGACGCGGGCAAAGCGGTCGCTGCGATGATGACGAATGAAGGGGAGTTGTTGGACTACGTGGAAGTCATCGGGCGCGGCAAACCGCTCGCGCAGCCGCCAGCGCCGTTTGTCGCCATCCCAACGACGGCGGGGACAGGCGCGGAAGTGACGCGCAATGCGGTGTTGTTGTCGCCGGAACATCGCGTCAAGGTCAGCCTGCGCAGTCCGCTCATGCTGCCGCGGCTGGCGTTGGTGGACCCCGAGTTGACCTACGACCTGCCACCCGCGCTCACGGCCAGCACGGGCTTGGACGCGCTCACTCAATTGATTGAGCCTTATGTCTCGTGCCGCGCCAATCCGATGACGGACGCTTTGTGTGTCGAAGGAATTCGCCGCGCCGCGCGGTCGCTGCGTCTGGCGTTCGCGGATGGGCACAACAAAGCGGCGCGCGCGGACATGGCGCTGGCTAGTTTGTTCAGTGGCATGGCCCTGGCGAATGCGGGCTTGGGCGCTGTTCACGGGTTTGCCGCGCCGATTGGCGGGATGTTCCCCGCGCCGCACGGAGCGGTGTGCGCGGCGCTGCTGCCGCACGTCATGGCTGCCAACCTGCGCGCCTTGCGGACGCGCGCGCCGGCGGGTGAGGCTTTGCGTCGCTATGATGAAGTGGCACGGCTGCTGACCGGCAGGCTGACAGCTACCGCAGACGACGGGGTCAAGTGCGTCGGCGAATTGGTCGCGGAGCTTGGAATTTCAAAACTCAGCAGCTATGGCATCGGCGAAAGGCATGTCGGTGAGTTAGTCGAAAAGGCGTCCAAGACGAGCAGCATGAAGGGAAATCCAGTTGCGCTGACGGACGAGGAGATGGCAGATGCGCTCCGTGCGGCGGTTTGAAGGTCGGCAGCAGGCGCAAATGGGGAAGCGGGCGACACCGAATCTGGCGCTCAAGCAACCTTTTCTTGAGTCAAATCGCCACTTGGGTTGCCGCCTCGCTTTTTGTTGGACAAAAAGCCCTTTTTCTCCCCAATTTGAACGCTGCAAGTAACTGAAGATCAAATGTCAAAGCATGGGTAACGAAAAAAAACCTGCCGACGCGAAACCCAAAACGCCTCCCTCAAAGGGGGTTCCGATTCGGCCCACTCCGCCGGTAGTCCCTCGCACTGCGCCACTTTTCCGCCGGATCGACTGGTTAACGCTCCTCGTCACCACGGCGCTGGTGTGGATCGGCTACTACCTCACGTTGGCGCCGGATTTGACACTCGAGGACTCCGGCGAGTTGGCCACCGCATCGTTCTACGCCGGGATTCCGCATCCGCCCGGCTACCCGGTCTGGAGCATATACACGTGGCTGTGGACGGTGCTGCTGCCGTTCAAGAACATCGCGTGGCGCGTGGCGCTGGGCGAGGCCACTGCTGCCGCATTCGCCTGCGGTTTGCTCGGGCTCCTCGTGTCGCGCGGCAGCAGCATGTTGATGGAGGGCATCGAGGATTTGAAGGCCATCGCGGGGCGATGGGAAAACGCGATTTGCATGGTGTCCGGTTTCGTCTCCGGCATGCTGCTGGGTTTCAACGGCTACATGTGGAGCCAGTCGGTCATCGTGGAGGTTTATTCCTTCAGCCTCCTCTCGTTTATTGGGGTTCTGCTTTGCCTGCTGCGATGGATTTACGCGCCACACCAGCGCAGATACCTCTATCTCGCGATGTTCCTCTTCGGGATTTGCTTCACTAACCATCAGACGCTCATTGTGGCGGCGATGGGGATTGAAGTGGCGATCGCAGCCGCGGAGCCAAAGCTCGGACGCGAGCTCTTCCTTGGCAACAGCATTGTTTACATCATCGGCTTGCTGGCGAAGAGTCAGGGCTACCTGGCGGTGTTCAACAGCCCGCCCGGCCAGTTGAACATGGTGTTCGTCATTTTCAACTTTGTGGGCATCGGCTCCATAGCGGCCTACGCCTATCTCGCCTACAAAACTTCCGAGTTGTTTCACTTGCGTGACGTCTGGTGCGCCCTGTTGTGCGCTGTGCTGTGGATCGCGGGGGCGGGCTTCTACCTCTATATGCCGCTCTCGGGCATGAGCACCCCGCCGATGCAGTGGGGCTATCCGCGAACGGTTGACGGCTTCTTTCATGCGCTGACCCGCGGGCAGTATGAAAAGACGAATCCTACAAATTTCTTGAACGACCCTGGGCGCCTCATAACGCAACTGGGAATGTTGGTCGAAGGCATCGGCGATGAGTTCAATTGGGTTTACACGCTCATCGCGCTGGTTCCGTTCCTTTATTTCCTAAAAATGCAGCGACGGGAGCGAGCGTGGCTGGTGGGCATCGCTGCAATCTACCTCTGCCTCGGCGTGCTGCTGTTGATCCTGCTCAACCCGGTGCCCGAACGGGCCTCCCGCGAATTGGTGCGGGTGTTTTTCACGGCGTCGCACGTGCTGGTCGCGCTGCTGGTCGGCTACGGCTTGACCATCATCGCGTCCTACATGGCCACGCACTACCAACGATTCCGACTTCTCGGGCTTCTCGGCGGTGCGGTGGCTGTGGCGTTGGCACTTTACGAACTAATGGCTGATACGGGCAACGTTTACTTCGGAGAGGCCTCCGGCACGAATCTTTCACAGATACTCTCCCAAATAGTGAAGGTGTTCGGCAAAGACCAATATGGCTTGCCAGTTTTTGCCGACCTCATCTTGGTGGCGATGACTTTGAGTTTTCTCGCCTCCCTGTTCCTTTATCGGCGGCGTGCGCCTCTTGCGATCGCACTGGGTCTGTTTGCGCTCATGCCCGCTAATTCGGTGTTGACTCACTGGTCGGACAACGAGCAGCGCGACCATCTGTTTGGTTACTGGTTCGGCCACGACATGTTCACGCCGCCGTTCGTCGCGCCGGATGGCAGGCTCAGCTACGACGCCCAATTGCGCGAGCAGGCCATGAAAGGACCAAACGGCCATCTGGTCTATCCCGAAATGACCAAGGACACCGTCCTGTATGGCGGCACTGATCCCGGCCGGTTCTGCCCGACTTACATGATCTTCTGCGAAAGCTTCATCCCGCCGGAATGCAAGCCGCACGACCCGAAGTATGATCGGCGCGACGTCTATCTCATCACCCAGAACGCCCTCGCCGACGGCACCTACCTTTGTTACCTCCGGTCACAATACAACCGGAGCAAACAGATTGACCCTCCATTTTTCCAGGAACTGCTGCGTGCTGACAAAGAGAAACAGGACAATTACACGACGAACCTGCTCGCGCGGATGGTCATTCCGCTGGACGGGTTCTTCGCCAATCTGGGCGACAAAGTCGAGAAGCAAAGGCGGACTTTCACTTCGTGGTTCAAGCCCGATCATTTCACCAACCTGCCGGCTTTCGTGGCCAGGCTGCGCCCCAGCGACGCGCAGGACGCGCTCTCCCACTACCTGTTCGAGAACCTGAGCAAGGAAACGCAGACCCTCATCACCGGCCCCGGTGACGAGGCCCGCCGGCGCAAAGCGTTGGCAGATGATTTGAACGTGTTGCTGGAGCGCGAGCAGAAGATCAAAAAGGCCCTGGCCGAGAAACAGCAGCAGAAGGACGACATTGATCAACGCATCTCTGACGGTGACAGCGCCGAACGCTTGCGCCGCAAGCAGGAGCAACTCGCAAAGGACATCGCCGAGCTTTCCAAAACCGGTCCACTTTATGACACCAACCGCTTCACCGGCGTAAAGCTCTCGGAGTACCTGAAGAGCTTCCTCGCGCAGAATCCGCAAAGCCACACGCGCATTCGTCTCAACCGGCTGCTCCTTGAAGAGGCTTATCCGGGCGAAATCGCCAAGAGCTTGGGCGGCGTGTATCCCGACCGCGAAATCTACATGGCCACGCCCGAGGATTCGTCGCTCTGCTTCTCGAATTACCTCCAGGACGCGCAGCGCCGCCTTGAGCACGACCGGAGATTCCCCAACGAGCCGCCACAGCTCAAGCCCGGCGAGGTCGTCAACATCGTTAACGAGGGTGGCCAGCAGCGCGTGCAGGTGTCGGGACAGGTTGCAGTGATGGCAATCAATGGACTGATCACCAAGGTCATCTTTGACCACTGCCCCGACAACGAATTCTTTGTCGAGGAGAGTTTCCCGTTGGACTGGATGTATCCCCACCTCACGCCTTACGGGATCATCATGAAGATCAACCGCCAACCGCTCCCTGAACTCAGCGAAGAAATCGTCCAACGCGACCATGAATTCTGGAGCCGCTACTCGGAACGTTTGATCGGCAACTGGATCACTTACGACACTTCCGTGAAGGACATTGCGGACTTCGTAGAAAAAGTCTATCTGCGGCACGATTTCCGCGGATTCAAGGGCGACCGGAAATTCATCCGGGACGACCAGGCGCAGAAAGCCTTCTCCAAACTGCGGAGCTCGATCGGCGGCGTTTATGCCTGGCGCGTTTTCAATTCAAAGACACCCGCCGAGCAGCAACGTGCGATCCGGGAGGCGGATTTCACGTTCCGGCAGGCGTTTGCTTTTTGTCCCTACAGTCCGGAAGCCGTTTTCCGATATTCCCAACTGCTGGCCAACCTGGGCCGGATTGACGACGCGCTGCTGATTGCCAACACGTGCCTGAAACTCGACCCCTACAACAGCGGCGTCAGCAACCTCGTCAAGAGCCTTTCCGAGGCGCGCAACCGGCAGGCCGACCTCAAGCAAGCCCAGGTCAGTCTGCAGCAACTTGAGGCCGAGGTGCGGAATCATCCAACCAATTTCCAGGCCGCCTTCAATCTCGCTGGCTTCTGCCTGCAAATGCAGCAAACCGACCGCGCCGTCCAAATCCTCGAGCAGGTCCAGAACAATCCACAAGCAGACCTCAATGCCGTGCTGAAGGTTGCCTCGGCGCTGGCGCAGATCAACCGGCTCGACAAGCTCGAACCGGTGTTGGAAAAGCTGGTCAAGCTCGAGCCGGAGCGAGCGGAGGTTTGGTACGATCTCGCCGCCCTGAAGGCCGCGCTCGGCAAGCAGGCCGAAGTCTTCCCCGCCCTTCAGAAGGCCTTGGCATTTAACGCCAAAGGGTTGGCCCTCGATCCGAAAACAAAAAATCTGACCAACGAAGTAATGCGGGACCCCCGTTTCGACGCGGTGCGAAATTCCCCTGAATTTCAGCGCCTTGTCCACTCTCCTTAGAACGGTTGGAAGTTTCCGCTCACCCGTTCCGCGCAGTTGCCCCGGGACAACCAATCCATTACTTTTCACCCACCAAGTTCCGAAGACCAACAATCGTGGATGAAAAAAACGACGGAAAACAAACGACCGGCGCCCGCGCCCGCGCCAACGCCAGCGCCTCCAAGTCCGACGGAAGCGCTGGCGCCCGTGGAACCACACCCGCTGACTGCCGAACAGATCGAAGACCTGAAGGCCCAGGCCGCCAAAGCGGACGAAAACTGGGACCGCTTGCTGCGAACGACCGCCGATTTTGAGAATTTCAAAAAGCGTGCCGCGCGGGAACGTCAGGAAGCAGTCAAATTTGCCAATGAAGCGTTGATCCAGAAGTTGATCCCGGTGATGGACAGTTTCGACATGGCATTAGAGGCAGGCCAAAACTCCCAAGACGAGGCGGTGAAATCGCTGCAAGCGGGAATCGCGATGATCCACCAGCAACTCCGGGCCGCGCTGGAAATTGCCGGGCTGGAAGAAGTGGATGCCACCGGCAAACCATTCGACCCAACCGTTCACGAAGCGGTTGCCCAACGTGAGACTGCCGAGGTGGCGGAGGGACACGTCCTCCAACAAATCCGCAAGGGATACAAACTCCGAGGCCGCCTCCTGCGGCCTGCAACCGTAGTCGTGGCAAAGGCCCCGGCATCGGCCTCCACCCCGGCCAAAACCGAAAGTAAAGCGGAGACGTAGCCTCTATGCGCGGAAATCTAGCCCGCATGTTTCACATGCTTCGTAGCCGCCGACGTGAGGAGGTGGAAGAGGTCGAGCGAAAGCGCTATCCGCCTCGTTACCTCGGCGGCTACAGGGTGCGAGCGATTTGCGCGATGCGTGAAACATCCGGGCTAGCGTCTTTCCTCGGCCACTGTTTCACGCTTTCCAAAGCGGGCGGGAAAAACTGAGCGCAAGAGTTCATGGCCAAGCGCGACTATTACGAAGTCCTCGGCGTCAACCGCGACGCCGAGGCCGAGGAAATCAAAAAGGCCTACCGCAAGCTGGCGCTCAAATATCATCCGGACAAAAATCCCGGGGACAAGAGCGCGGAAGAAAAGTTCAAAGAGTTGGGTGAAGCTTACGAGGCCCTCAGCGACCCACAAAACCGCGCCGCCTATGACCGCTACGGCCACGCTGCCTTCGATCCGCGCGCCCGCGCCGGCGCGCCCGGCTACGGCGGTTTCCACGATCCGTTCGAGATTTTCCGCGACGTGTTCGGCAGCGGCATGGGAAGTATTTTTGACGACCTGTTCGGCGCCGGGCGGCACGATCCGACCCAGCCGCAGCGCGGGGAAGACTTGCGCTACGATTTGGAGATGGCGTTCGAGGAGGCCGCCCTTGGTTGCGAAAGAGACATCACCGTCAACAAGCTCGAGACCTGCGAAGCCTGCCACGGCAGCGGCGCCGAAGCCGACTCCAAACTCAAAGCCTGCCCGACTTGCGGCGGACACGGGCAAGTGCGCCGCTCACTCGCCGGCTTCATCAACATCGCCCAGACCTGCCCGCGCTGCGCCGGCGCCGGACGGGTCGTCGAAAAGCCCTGCCGTGCCTGTCGGGGCGAAGGCCGGCGCCAGCAACCGGCGAAGATCAAACTCAGAATCCCCGCCGGCGTGGACACCGGCGCGCGGCTGCGCTCGGTGGGCAACGGGCAAAGTGGTCTTCGGGGCGGCCCGCCTGGAGATTTATATGTCGTTCTACACGTCAAACCGCACGAAATCTTCCAACGCGATGGCGATGACCTGCTGTGCGAAGTGCCGGTAAGCTTTGTGCAAGCCGCACTCGGGGCCGACGTTGAAATCCCGACGCTCAACGGCAACGCCACAATCAAAATACCCCCGGGCACGCAGCCCGGCGCGCTCTTCCGGCTGAAGGGCAAAGGCGTCAAAAACCTGCAGGGCTACGGCTGGGGCGACCTGCACGTGCGCGTCAACGTCGAGGTGCCGACGCACCTGAACGCGGCGCAGAAAGCGAAGCTGCAAGAATTTGCCAGCCTCTGCGACGAGCGGGTCAACCCCATCAGCCGCAGCTTCTTTGAAAAGGCCAAAAACCTGTTCCGATAGAATATCCTCCTCGTCCTCGTCCTCGTGATCGTGCTCGAAACGAGTGGATCGAGGACGAGGACGAGAACGAGGACGAAGAGAATGCACCGCCTTTATCTGCCGTCTGAAGAGTGCCGCGGCTTGGAACTGAAACTGACCGGCCGCGAAGCCCACCACGCCCTGCACGTCCTGCGCGTGCGCGCCGGCGAACGCATCACCGTCCTCGATGGCGCGGGCGCTGAAATCCTTTGCGAGGTGCGTGACCAGACGCGCGACTCGCTCGCGCTGGCGGTTGTCAGCAAAAACTCCATCCCCGCTCCGCCCCATCGCATCACACTGCTTCAAGCGATCCCAAGAGGGAAAACCTTCGAGACCATCATCCAAAAAGCCACCGAACTGGGCGTGTGGCGCATCGTGCCAGTGCTCTCGGAACGCATTGCCATGCAGCTTGACGCTGAAGACGCCATTGGCAAGACGGAGAAATGGCGGCAAGTTGCCATCGAAGCGATCAAACAATGCGGCAACCCGTGGCTGCCGCAAATCGAGAAACCCGTCACGCCGGCGGAGTTCCTCTCGCGCGGCGAGAAGTTTGAACTCCCGCTGGTCGGTTCGCTTCAACCCGACCGCCGCCATCCGCGCCAGTACTTCGCGGCCTTCCTGCGCGCGCACGGAAAATTACCGCAGACCGTGTGCGTGTGGATTGGCCCGGAAGGCGACTTCACGCCCGCCGAACGCAGCGCCATCCAGGCCGATGGCGCACTACCCATCTCCCTGGGCCGGCTCATCCTCCGGAGCGACACCGCCGCCATCTACTGCCTGGCCATTCTGAATTACGAACTTCAGTCCCCGGATTCTGGCAGTTGAGTTCGAGTTCAAGCTTCAGCTTGTCCGCGCTCCGGCACGCTGCTGAAGCGCGAACTCCAACTCTGCCGGGATTGAATCAGGCGCAGCTTGAAAGCTGCGGCTACAGAAATCGCGTTGTAGCCGCGACCTTCAGGCTGCGCTTCAACAAGTCAGCGCGACTGCACCAGCACGCGGAACGAACGGCCCAGATGATCGGGGTGGATGAGGGTCTGGAATTGGCGCGTCTGGTCGGGCGCCCATTCGCCCCATCCGCTGCCGCCCCTGACGGAGCTTTGGGGAAACGGATTCCGGGCGCTACAAAGATTTCGCGCCTGGGGCGCTGGGATTGCAGACGAGTTGCTAGAACCGCTCGCAGCCGTTTCCCGGCGAGCCGCCTTCGCCGCGTTCGCCGCCGGGCCTCCTCCCGCCGCAAACTTCAGCCCTTGTAAATGTCGTGCGTGCCGATGTCCACGGACACAATCCAATTGCCTTCAATGTAAAACGTGGAGCGCAAATCACCTTCGATATCCACCGCATAGACGGTGCATCCATAAAGTGACGACAGCCGGTGAATTTTGTGCGGGCGCAATCGGGGATCGAACGGATTTTCTTTGAAGATTTTCCAAACGCGCCGCGCGGCCTCTTTTTGGGCGTCACTGAGACGATAAAAGTGCGTCCAAAACGGCTCGACCGCCCTGTAGCGATAACTCATCGCAGGTGCGGCGGTGGCGTTTCGAACAAGGCTGTCTCCATGTCCACAAAACGACCCTCGGCCGCGGCCTTCATTCCTTCTTTGAAGGATTCAGGGACCCACGAATCGTCCTGTTCCAGGACGAACCTGGCCACTTTCGCGCGTTCGGCTGGCGGCAGTTCTTTGAACTCTTCGATAATTTCTTGAGCGCTCACGGCCTTAATTATCCACGAAAATTCGTTTCAGGCAAGTTGCCGTTTTCCGACGCGCCGCCTTCGCAGGTAAGTTCGAGTTCAAGTTTCAGCTTGTCCGCGCTCCGGCACGCTGCTGAAGCGCGAACTCCAACTCTGCCGGGATTGAATCAGGCGCAGCTTGAAAGCTGCGGCTACAGAAATCGCGTTGTAGCCGCAACCTTCAGGTTGCGCTTCAACAAGTCAGCGCGACTGCACCAGCACGCGGAACGAACGGCCCAGATGCTCGGGGTGAATCAGGGTCTGGAATTGGCGCGTCTGGTCGGGCGCCCATTCGCCTGCACCAGCACTACGCAAATCTTTGCCGGAGGGACAAGTTACACGAGCCCCTGATTCCCCCGGGAAAACCGTTCCAAGTTTGGGACTCGCAGAACTCGTCCCTCCGAAAAATTCGTTTTGGCAACTTGCTCGCCAGACGCGCTCGGCAATTTTCGTCAGGAACTGCGGCTGCGTGAACAAGCCATCGGTCTGGAGACCAGCCGCTTCTCCCGCCCGCTGCAATGCGGTGAAGTTGACGTGCGCGGTCATGTCCTGCGCGCCGGGATTTTGAAGCACATCGGAGCTGAGATGGTGGTGATGGTAAGCCCTTAGCGTTCCCGCGCGTCTTTCGGGCGCGAACCATTCGTCGCCGGTCAAGCCATAGTCAATGGTCAGGAGTTTCCCGCGTGCGAGGGCGGCGGCGGCGGTGCGCCACCAAGCCTCGGCGGCCGGACAAACTTCGGTTGTGAACCCGTCCGGCAACACATCGAGTAGTTCGCGCGGCAAATCCCGGAGCGCGGACAGCCATGTCCGCGCGTCCCCTTCGCGCCGTGCAGTCTCGCGGACAAGGCTGTCCGCGCTCCTTGGCGGCGTGCAGACTATGGACTGCGGACTCAGGACTGTGGACTCGCCCAACCGAGTCCAAACAAATTTCCCGTCAACGATCGTAACGCCCCACGCGAACCACTTGTGCTCGCCGGCATCCCAGCCGAAACGATGCACCGGCATGGCGTCGAGAAGTTCGTTGGAAAAGATGACGCCCTGGACGGCTGAAGATTTCCAATTTCCAATTGCCAATTGCCAATTCTCCCCGACCGTGCCGGCTTTGGCGCACGGCGCTTCCAGGTGGGCAAGCCAGCGAATGCGAGGTGCAAACTCTTTCAACGTTTCTCTTTGCCACTCCTGCCTGCGCGCCGACGGCTCGACGATCCAGTATGCGATTTTTTCAAACAGCTCGGGTCGCCGAAGCCGCAGCCAGCTCAAAATGTCTTTGGCGAGTCTTCCGTCATGCGCGCCAGCTTCGACGATTTGGCAGGCGGGCGCTTCTGTTTGGTGTCCCGCCTTTAGGCGGTCGGGGCGCAATGAACCGCCTGAAGGCGGGACGCCAAACGCGGCGAGCCATTCCGCAAATTGAAAGGCCAGCAACTCGCCGAACAGTTTGCCCGTGCTGACGTTCGTGTAGTAATGGCCGCGCCGGCCGATGGTGTCGCCTTCCTGTTCATAGAATCCATAAACCGGACAATAGAGCGCCAGTTCCATGAAGCGCGCGAAGGAGATAATTCCCCGCGTCGCAATCTCGCGGCGGATGATTTCGTTTAAGTTGTTCAAGGGGCTTGCGCTCTGGCGCAGATTCAGCTAATAGTCGCCGCGCAGACTTTGGCGCATTATGGCGAAAATTGACGCTTTCTTCAACCTCGTGTACGAGCAGAACGCTTCCGACCTGCACGTCTCTTCCGGCAACTCTCCGATGCTGCGCATTGACGGCGCGCTGCAACGCGTGGATTACCCGCCGCTGGACAACGATTCGCTCAAGGCGATGCTGTACGAAATCGCGCCCGAATACAAAATCAAGATTTTCGAGGAAACCGGGGACGTGGATTTCGCCTACGAGATTCCCAACGTGGCGCGGTTTCGCGCCAACTTTTTCCAACAGAAAAACGGCATCGCCGGCGCGTTCCGGCAGATCCCCACCAACGTCTGGTCGTTTGAAGACTTTGAAAAGGCCGACGCGCCGCTCCCGGCGGTGCTGAAGAAATTCGCGATGCTGCACCGCGGATTGATCATCGTGACGGGCCCGACCGGTTCCGGCAAGTCCACCACCCTGGCGACCATCATTGACTACGCGAATAAAAACCGTCACGACCACGTCATCACGCTCGAAGACCCCATCGAGTTCGTCCACCAGAGCAAGAATTGTCTGGTCAACCAGCGTGAGGTGGGCGTGCACACCAAGACCTTCGCGGCGGGCCTGCGCGGCGCACTGCGCGAGGACCCGGACATCATCCTCGTGGGCGAGATGCGCGACCTCGAGACCATCGAACTGGCCATCACCGCGGCCAACACCGGCCACCTCGTCTTCGGCACTTTGCACACGCCCAGCGCCGCCAAGACCGTGGACCGCGTCATCGACGTTTTCCCGGCGGAGCAGCAGAACAAAATCCGGGCGACCCTGTCGGAGGCGCTGAAAGGGATTGTCGCCCAAAACCTTTTTCGGCGGGCGGATCGCAGGGGACGCATTGCTGCGCTCGAAATTTTGGTTTTCACCACCGCCATTGCCAACCTGGTTCGCGAAGGCAAGACCCACCAGATTCCCGGCATGATCCAAGTCGGCAAGCGACTGGGCAACCAGCCACTCGATGACCACATCCTGGAGCACATCCGGATGAAACGGATTTCCCCGGAGGAAGCTTACGAAAAGGCGATGGACAAAAAGAAGTTCCGCCAGTTCCTGACGACGCCGCCTGAAGAGGAAGAGAGTTAACCCCAAGAACCATGCGCCGCCCTGAACTCGATTACGTTTTGACCACGATGCTGGAGTCGCAGCCGGAAGTCTCCGACCTGCTTTTCACCGTGGACCGGCCGTTCCAGGTCGAGGCCGTCGGCGAACTCCAACCCGTCACGATCGAACCCCCGGTGGACAAGCTGACGCCGTTCCAGACCGAGATGGTCGCGCTCAATCTCATGGGGGAAAACCAATGGCACATTGAAGATCTGCTCCGCCACGGCTCGTGCGATGCCGCCTACACGCTTTCCGAGCGGGCGCGTTTCCGCATCAACATCTTTTCCCAACGCGGCAACTACTCGGCCGTCCTCCGCAAACTCAACACCCGCATCCCGACCATCGAGGAGCTGAACCTCCCGCTGATTTTGAAGCAAATCCCGAAGGAAAAGACGGGCTTGGTGCTGGTGACCGGCGCGACGGGCAGCGGCAAAACCACCACGCTCGCCGCCGTGCTCGGCGAACTCAACCAGCAACGGGCCATCCACATCATCACGCTGGAAGAGCCGGTCGAATACGTCCACGCGCACGACAAGGCGACCTTCAATCAGCGGGAGTTGGGCACAGACTTCGACGATTACGCCAATGGGCTGCGGGCGGCCATGCGCCAGGCGCCCAAAGTCATCTTGGTGGGCGAAATGCGCGACCGCGAAACCGTCCGCGTGGCCCTGAGCGCGGCCGAGACCGGCCACCTGGTGCTCAGCACCCTCCACACTGTGGACACCGGGCAGACCGTCAACCGCATCCTCGGCCTGTTCGAGCCGGAGGAGCAGGAGCAGATTCGCATCCGGCTCGCCGACGCGCTGCGCTGGATCGTGAGCCAGCGTTTGGTCTCGAGAATCGGCGGCGGCCGCTACCCGCTGGTCGAAATCATGGGGGCCAACCTGCGCACGCAGGAAAGCATCCGGCTCGGTGAAAGCGAGGGCAAGACCTTCTACGAAATCATCGAGGCCAGTTATCCCTTCGGCTGGCGCACGTTTGACCATGCCTGTCTGGAGGCCTACGAGAAGGAGATTGTCACCGAGGAGACGGCCACGCTTTATTGCACCAAACGCGGCGTGGTGACCCGGGGCATCGACAACCTCAAGAAGTCTCGCGGCGAATCCACCACGTCCATCGCCAGCCTCCGCATGACCGAGACGAAACCCGCCGGCAAGACGAATCAGCCCCCAACTTCACCCAAGCTCAAGATCAAATAGGCCATGGCCGAAAAATTCGATTTCATCACGGCGACCGACAAACCCGCGTTAGTGGCTTTCTCCAACCCGGAACTGCTGGAAGCCACAAAAGCCGCGCTGCAGGAATTGGGTTACAAGGTCCATACCGCCGCGACGCACGGCGACTTCATAATCCGGTTCAGCCAGATTCATTATCAAGTGGTGGTGCTCGAGGAGTTGTTTTGCGCCAACACGGCCGCGGAAAACGCGACGCTGCATTCACTTCAAACCATGCCTACCAATCAGCGTCGGCATGCCACGGTCATCTTGATCGGCGATTCCTTTCAGACGTTTACGCCCATGCAGGCCTTCCAGCAAAGCGTCCATGCCGTGGTCAATCCCACCGAACTCTTCTTGCTCCGACAGCTCATCGAAAAGGCCGTCGCGGACAACACCATGTTTCTCCACAGCTTCCGCGAAGTGCAGACCCGCTTGATTTCCGGCAAGACCCGGGACTGAGAGCTTGGAGTGATGGAGCGATGGAGTGGTAGGGTCGCCTCGCCGAGGCGACCGAGCGGGGGGCGGGACTGAGAGCTTGGAGTGACGGGGTGATGCGCTCTTCGACCAATGCCAATTGCAACACTCCAACTCCCCAACGCTCCATCACTCCATTACTCCATCACCCTAAATTCCGCAGTTCAACCGCAGATTCACGCAGATGGACGCAGATGAACTGGGGATTTCTGCCATTCGGGTCTTCACCTGAAGGGTGAAAGCCACACCTTCACGGATAATCCTTGCTG
>Ga0315289_10003431_pt1 | contig 24008 bp, 28 predicted proteins | sample YL17G11_40_MG_FD_203452 | JGI IMG/M metagenome (GOLD analysis project Ga0315289, IMG submission 203452) | Sediment microbial communities from Yellowstone Lake, YNP, Wyoming, USA - YL17G11_40 | ecosystem: Environmental > Aquatic > Freshwater > Lake > Sediment | place: USA: Wyoming | collected...
TGTGTTGCCTCCGGTGCCGGCATTCTATGACCGACCGCAGACGCTGGCGGACATTGTGAACCATACCGTGGGACGCGTACTTGATCAGTTTGGTATCGAGCACCAGTTGCTCAAGAGATGGGAAGGGCACTCCAGAGAGAGCTAGCAGTAGGATGGGGCAAGCAGTGCCCAGTGAAGTCGGGAGGGGACAGAGACAAGAGGGAGAACGGCGAGGGAGACCGATGTCTAGCAACAGAGAAGGACAAGTGATGGGGAGACGGGTCGGCTTGATGATACCCTCGGCAAACACGGTGATGGAGCCGGATTTCTATCGGAATGTGCCCGCAGACTGGACAGTGCACACCTCCAGAATGCACTTGGTGGACACAACGGTTGCCGGGGAGTCAAGGATGCTCGATGAGTATGCCTTGCCCGCCGCTTTGGCCCTGGCGACGGCGCGGCCGCACGTGATTGTCTTTGGCTGCACCAGTGCCGGAAGTCTAAGGGGCAACGAGTATGAGGACGGCCTGATCGATGAGATCTCTTCGCGAACAGGGATCCAGACGCTGAGTGTGATGCGGTGCGTACGCGAAGGTCTGCGGAGGCTTGGGGCCGAGCGAATTGCCGTGATCACGCCTTACGTTGAGGAGCTCAACGAGCGGATCCGAGCGAGCTTGGAGGCTGATGGATTTGAAGTTGTCCGGATTAGAGGTCTGCAGATTGTTCCTGCGCTTGACTTGGCGAAGGTCCCTGTCAAGCGGATCCTCGACCTGGCGTATGAGACACTGCAAGGGCTTGCCCCGGACGCGCTCTTTGTCTCCTGCACCAACTTCCCCGGAATGAGCGCGCTGCCTGATCTCAGGCGCGAACTGGACTTCCCAGTCACCAGCAGCAACCAAATCGCACTGGAGCGGGCAATTGAGGCTGCTGAGATGCAGGATACAGCCCCAGAATGATGGGAGCGCAGGCTTGAGGGGGCCTTGGCCGCGATGTGCCATGTTGCTCATTCCCGGTCAGCAAGTGGATCAGTCGCCCTAGTGTGGTTTCGGCGCGCGGTATCGGCCACTGCCGCACTGCGTCTACCAGATTGAAGCTGCAGCCCGACCGAGGTTCACCTGGGGGGAGCGTGCGATCGCAGGGCCGGCGTACGTACTGGGACCCAAATGGAGATCTCGGGGCCGGTACGGTCAGTCGTGGAGATCAGGCGCTGTGGACGGCTTGTTGGGCTGGATCCAGGTGGCGGACATTCTGGGCCGCGCGGAGATTGCCGCCTGTCCATCTCTAGGAGTGTCTTGGTAAAAGCTCATCGGGGTCCAGGCCAAGGAAGCGGGCAGGGTTCTGACGAATCATCACATCGATTTCGCTTTCGCCTATCCCCAGCTCGAACAGGCTCTGAGCAAAGACCCTCAGACACTCGGGAGGGATTGGGTTGTGTCGTTGACCACCGTCTGACATGAGGATACAGTGCTCCGGGCCTAGGGCACGGATAGCCTCGGCAACTTGCTTCAGAGAGGCAGCAGCCCACATGGGAGAGACGGTGCAGTAGCCGAATTCTGCGACGGCGCCCAGGTCAACGAATTCCTGAACCTGCACGAGGGTCAAGCCTGGCGTCTTGTAGAAGGGATGGGTCAGAGAGATCTTCGTCACCCCGGCTCTTCGTGCCTCCGCAACAATGACACGCAACTCTTCGTACGACTGGTGGGAGGTACCGAGAACAGCCTTGTGCTCGGCGATGAGCTCGAAGATCGTGTGTGCCTCGGGAATGATCTTGCCAGCTTTGATGACGCTGATGCCCGATGCCTTCGCATCGGAACCTATCGCAGACTGAACGTCGTAGCGGCCAGTGCTCCCGTGTATGACAGCATGGTGAACGGAGTCCATCGTTGGGAGCCAGACTGTCTTTGCCCCGAGCGACAATGCCGCTTCCACGGCTTTGGGGTTGATCCCGCCCACATACGAGTTCAGAACGATACCGCCGAAGAGGCGCAGATCAGGGTAGTCTCTCTGCAGGGCAAGGGCGCGCGAGACAGTGCTCTCGTGGTGGCACTTGAACTGCAACCCTCCGAAGCCCATTCGCGTGGCAGCATCTGCAACTTGCCGGTCTGTGGCCAGACGCGGGAACAGGCAAGGGGCGGAGTGAAAATGCATGTCGACCGCCCCTTTCATGCTCACGAGATGGCCAGCTTCATTCCCCATGGGCTGTTGACTCCTTGGCCTCTCCGCACACCGGGGCAGTCGCCGGCTGGTCTGGGTGGGAGAAGACCCGACCGACACCACAGGCCACACCAGGAACACCTGCGACGCCGCAGACATGGCGGCTTGGACGCAATCGCAGCATGGCCGCACGGGGCCCGCGTCTTATAGGGTCAGTTTGTGCTCCTGCTCAGAACTGGAGACCGAGGTCGGCAAGCTCCTTCTTGACCTGAGCGTAGATCTCCAGGTACTCGGGTTCAATGGCCCCTGTCTCCGTGTCAACGCACTCTTGGTACTTCTTGCCAAGTGGCGGCGAGGCGATCTTGCTCTCGTAGTGGGACAAGAGCGCCACGACGATCTCACTAGCGCGTTTCCTCTTGAGCCCGGCCGCGGCGTGGGCTACCTCGGAAGCGAGCAGGGGTTCGATGGGGGTGAGATAGTCCACGTGAGTTGCGCTTGCCACACCTTCGGCCTCAATATTCCCACCGCTGACCACTGCGACGATCACCCAGGCGGCCGTCTCATACAGGACCATCTTGGTCATTGGTCCTGCCGCGGTGTACCCAAGATTCAGGAGCGGGAAGTGGCTATTGCGTGAGATCGCTTGCGTACTCACGCTGTGCAGCCACAACACGTCGCGGCCGGTCCCGCAGCCGTAAGTAGCGTGAATCGGGAACGGGTGATGCAAGCAAGCTTGCTTGACCAGCATGCCCTCTAGATGATAGGCCACATTCAAGACGGCTGTGCCCTCTGGTCCGCCAGCCAACCCACCGAGAATGGGGCCGGTTTCGGCGAGGATGTTTCCGCCGATGCTGCGAAGGTATACTACCTTGCTCAGTAGGTCAAAGTTGGTCCTTAGCTCGGCGATGGAGGCAATCTCCCAGCCGTCCGTCTCGCGGAAGCCGAATTGACTGGCGGCAATAGTGGCGCGGCCTGTCACGGCCGTGGCGACACCATTGACCATTGCAATCCCTGGCCTGCCGGCGCGCCGCAGGCTGTCCCGTGCCAGGGTCGTTGCTCGAATAGCCCCCTCGACTTCTAGAGGTGTCTCGGCGATGATGGGCTCACCGTCAAGCACAGTGAGGCTGGGTAAGGTGACAGAATCGGTCTTTGGTATCTGCGCATATGCTGTGACGAGGCCCGTGAGGACGCTCTCGCTTGATACGCCGGCGCCAGCTGCACCCAAGGAGCACCACGGGGGAATTGTGCTCTCCGGAGAGCGGGACAGCATGTTGCGTCGGTCCGAACCATGCCCGAGAGAGACAGTGCTTGGAGCGGTCCGCAAGGCTTCCATGATCTCATCACGGCTGAACCGAATGACGCGTTCACTGTCGACACAATAGGTGCCGACCGTCTCATAGAACTTGAGCCCGGCGTGAAAGATCCGGTCGGCGAGCTGGTCGTCAGCAGGCACCGGCGTCTTGGGGTCGTAGTGGATATCAAACTCACGCACAACATCGCGCATCGTTGGGACAAACAACTGGAGATCAAAGTCCCTTGCCGACATCATGGGGCCGTGAAGGGCCCGGCGTGTGATTTCCTTGAAGGCGATCATGAGATAGCTCCTCCGGGGTCAGCGTCAGGGTTTCGTGGTTCGTCTTGTCTTGGCGAAGTCTAGGGCCACGCGTACAGCGTCCTCGGCGGTCTTCCCGTAAGCGTCCGCGCCGATCTCCTGTGCCCATTCAGGGGAGACGGGGGCACCGCCGATCAAGTAGTAGAAGTCATTGCGCTTCCCCTTGGTCTCAAGGTACTCGACTACGTCCCTTTGGTGGGGCATGGTTGTGGTCATAAGAGCAGACGAGGCGATGATGTCGGCGCCGAGTCTCTCAGCCTCGGTAACAAAGACCGAGGCGGGCAGGTCAGTCCCCAAGTCATGCACCTCGAAACCGGCTGTACTCAGAAGGGCAGCCACGATGTTCTTGCCGATCTCATGGATGTCCCCCTTCACTGTGCCGATGACGACAACCCCCCTTCTGGCTTCGGCTCTGTTCTCGGCGGACAGCTTGGGTCCAATGACAGCCATCGAAGCTTTCCACGCTTCGACCGCCATCAGGACTTCGGGCAGGAAGATCTCCTGGGCCTTCCACTTCTCTCCAATGGTCCTCATAGCGACGACAAGGCCGTCATTGAGGACAGACATGGGAGGCAGCCCGCTGGCGATCGCCGCCTCGGCGGCTTTCCGGGCACGCTCCCGGTCGCCCTCGAACACGGCGGAGGCCAGTTCCTGTAGTTGGCTTGGTGCACTCATGACTGAAGCTCCTCCTCATTTCGATGCGGAATGATAGCGGGACGAATCCCCACACCTTGACTGTTGGGGTGATGTTGCGGCTGCAACACCAGGGAAGAAGGTGTTCTGGGCGCTGAAGCTGTCTCCGATGTTGAAGGTGCACCCCTTGCCGCCCATCCGGACCCTCCAGCCTGCCTTGGGACCCCGCCACACTTCTTGCCTGGATGGAAGAGAGGGTCGCCACCGAGGTGCTTGGCTTGCACTGCATCTAGTCGTTTCCGGAAAGCCAACGAGATTGGCGCCAAGGACATAGTTACTTGACATAGTCCTTGAGGCCTCCGTTGACTAGATCTGACCCACCCTCGTCCCACTTCGATATTCAATATATTACGGAGTCTTCACCAAGTCAATGGTGTCTTCATCAGACCGCCCGTGACTCGGGCCTCCAGTGTCAATGTTTCATCCACGCCGGGGTGCGGATTCGGGGGATCACGGTTCGCGACTGGACATGCCTGGGTCCGTGGTCTAGCATGCGATGGCCCACCGGAATGGCTGCTGGCCGGATTGCCATTCTGAAACGGTCTTGCCACTCAGCAGTATGGCCGACGGAGACACGATAGATGTCGGCCCGCTTGGCCTTGACGAGGGAATAGGAGTGATGAGGTTCATTCAGATTATCTTGGCGATCATGCTTCGCAAGCGCGCAGCGTACTCCCAGGGGCTCAGTGGACAACCTTGACAGGAAGCCTCCGGCGGGTCTGGAAGATGAATAGCACCACGCCTTGGCTAGTACAAATCTAGTCCGCACCCAAGGCTGAGGTCCAACGATTGGGTTGGGAGCTTTCAAGATCCGTCTGCCGCACTCAGCGTTCGGAAATGCTTGATGTAGCGAGCGCCAAAACCATCCCGACCGCGCACCAAGTCAACAGCGCGGATGGTCAGGCTGAACTTCATAGGATCCGTGATCGCGCAGGTGGCCCCTGCGCCAATTGCCAGCGCGAGGAATGCCTGGTTGATGGTATCCCGCTCGGGCATGCCAAAGGAGACATTGCTTGCGCCTAGGTTGATGTTCACCCCGAACTCGCGGCGAACTAGCTCCACCGTCTGGAGCGTTACCCAGCCCGCTTTACTATCCGCGCCGACGGTGAGCACCAATGGGTCAATGACTACATCCTGGCTGCGAATGCCTATTTTCGCGGCGCGCTCGAGTATCTTGTTGGCTATGGACAGGCGCATTTCCGGGTCATCAGGGATACCGTTCTCATCCATCGTGAGGCCTATCACGGCTGCGCCATAGTCCTTCACCATGGGGAGGACCGTTCTCAGGCTTTCCTCTTCCCCGTTGACTGAGTTCACTAGTGGCTTGCCCAGTCCAACGGCCAATGCAGCTGCTAGTGCCTCCTTGTTGGCCGAGTCAATGCACAATGGGGCGTCAACGGCCTGCATCACGACCCCAACCACCTCTGGGAGAAGCTTGACCTCGTCCTCACCGGGTACGCCGACGTTGACATCCAACACATCCGCACCATGGGCGACCTGCTCCAATGCCAGATCACGGACATAGTCAAAGTTGCGTTCCCTCAACGCTGCAGCAAGCCTCTTGCGGCCTGTCGGATTGATCTTCTCGCCGATGATGACAAAGGGGCCATCTGTGTCGACTTCTACTTGCTTGGTTCTGCTGCCGAGAATGGTCTTCATGATGGTTATCCTTCCTTTCCTGCGAGGCCGGCGAGGCGTTGTGGAAAGTGACGGACCCTTTCCGATCAGAGAGATCTGTCCGGGATGGAGGTCCGCACAAGAAGCGCCTATCCCGTTATTCCCAGTATCATGCTGGCGTCGACGCTCCGGGCCTTGATGGGACAGTTGACATGACGGCTTCTCCGCCAGAGGATATTGCCCTGATCGGGCGCCGAGTCCGATGACCCTGATGCCACGATGATGGGCTTGGCGCACGCGCAAGTGATTGTATCGTGTCAGCAAGAGCGCAACAAGCCGGAAGGTTTGAGGAAGGACACGCTTCACCGGCTTTCACGTTGGACGGTTGCGTGTACTAGACTTGTTTGACGCCAACGGCCCAACTCGAGAGTCATCGGGCTATTCCCCTGCCGTTGAGAGCGCCTATCCCTAGCTCTCCCGAAGTAGACGCTAGCCGACGTCGCGTAGCCCAGCGATTCAAGAGATCGCGCGTGGATATGGTAGTTGACAACCCGGGAAGTTCTTCGCTCGAGGTCCTACGGGCAACTGAACATCTCCAGCCGCCCATGGTGCTTCGTTACGGCGTGATGGCGCTGGACCTTGGCATGTGTCATCTGGTGAGAGGCCGCGCCGCAGACGCGGCAAGTCTGCAGCCTTTCTAGCGCCGGAGCAGCCCGCCAGATACACTGCACTGGCCGTTGTCTGAGAGCAGGCGCGGCTGATGGCGAGACGACGCGCGGCCGCGCGTCAAGCCTGGTGTGCGGGGAGGTCCGTTCAGGGCTCTCCTGGATGTCTGCGGTGGCCTTCGCGGCGCTCAGTACACGCGCGGGAAGCGACAGGAACAGGTGTGGCATCAGCAGAGAGGATGTATCGAACCAGATTCGGCCGCGAATCTTGTGGGGAGGGAACGCCGGTCCGCCAAGGCTTGCCCGCCGGTTGGGAGAGCTGGGCGAACCGATCGACGGCACCTGCCCGCTGGAAGATAGGCGTCTCGACCTGGTTGAACTGCTTCGGGGGCGGAATAGTCTTCATTCCGGGCGTTGCGGCCCTCCTGGTCAGCCGCCACGACCGAGCGGACATGGGCTCGGGGGTCGACCGTCGTGAATGCACGGTGAGATGCTCGGCTGAGACCCTTTGGAGCAGGACGTCAATGCCAGAGAGGGAGCATCCACCCCACCACCCGACGGCTCCACGCATCGATCACAACGGCCAAGAACAGGAACCCGCTCCAGGTCGGGATATACGTGATGTCCGCGACCCACAGCCGGTCCGGCCCCAGAGCGGTGAAGTCCCGCTCGACGAGGTCGGGCGCTGGCTGCGCCCCAACGGCCCGCAGGGTCGTCCGGGGACGCCTGCGGCGGCTCACGCCCTGCAGCCCAACCGCCTGCATCAGCCGAGCCACCCGCTTGCGGCCCACATGCACTCCCTCGTCCGCCAGTTCTGCATGGATCCGGGGCGCCCCGTAGGTACCGCGGGAACGCAGATGGATCCAGCGGATCCGATCGCTCAGGATGGCGTCTTCCTGAGAGCGCTGCGACACATTGCGCTTGCGCCACGCATAGTAGCCGCTGGTGGAGACCTCCAGCACTCGGCAGATCGTGGCGACAGGGTACTTCGCCTGGTTGGCGTTCACGAACTCGAAGACTTGGGCGGGACAGAGTCGGTCTCCCGTGCGAACCAAGCGGCGGCTTTTGCCAGGATCTCCCGTTCCAGGCGAACCTGCTTGATTTCTCGGCGCAGACGCACAAGCTCTTGCCGCTCGGCCGTGGTCAGCCCGTCGTGGCGACGGCCCTCATCCCGATCGGCCTGCTTGAGCCAGTTCTGGATCGTCTGCACCGTAGGACCGAACTCCCGGGCCAGCTCCTCAGGCCGGCGACCAGCCCGAAGGAGCTCCACGATCTGTTGCCGATATTCCGGCGGATACGGAGGATGGGTTCTCGGCATTGCGGACTCCTTTCCACAAGCATAAAGGTGTCCACACTACCGGGTCAACTCCAGACAGAGAACTGAAGTCGCTCTTCTGCACGGAAGTGTTGCATTAGAGGTGCATTGTGGTGGAGCTAGACCGCGGCGCATTGCGTGCGAGCATCCTAGTCTTGCTGATCCTGCTGTGTTCGAGTTGCACCGTGCGGGCGGCCCTCCCATCTGCAACTGCGGGGCCTCAAGGTGCGGCGGCTGAAGAGGAGGCCACGCTCGACCCGCGGCAAGATCTGCCGTCCGGGTCGATTGTAGCCGCTGCTTCTCCTGATCCGGTGACGAGGGCGGGCATTGTCCCGACCAGCTTGTCCACTCCGAACGTACCATCGTTCGAGGCACCCGAGGAGCTTCTCGTATGGATGAGGCGTCAGGGAATTCGCGCGATCTATGCGGACAGTCGGCTTTCGGATGAGAGCCCCGAGCTATGGGCTCTCATTGAGATGCTAGTTGGACGAGGGGTGGTGGTTGGCTTCGAGGGGGATGGTGGAAGCGTGAGGGTCCTCCTCGTTCAGACTTTCCCTTGACCTCACTTTGAATAGCTGCTCGGGTAGCAGCTCACGAATACCGAGAGTGTGCGGTCGGAGTCTGGAGGGCGGATGCTGAATCTGCTGGTGGCTGTCTGCCCCATTGTCGGCCCAGGGGATTGCGGGCGGTCTCTCCACCTTCAAAGGATCCGTCGGATGAGAAGACGGCAATTGACCCAATGAAGAACGTATGATATACTGAAAGCACCACTACAGTTAGGCTGAGCTGCGGACATTGGCTTGTGTGAGCGAGGTCGTTCCCCACTCTGACTGAGGATCCCACCTAACCCCCATCGCTGGCCCGTTTGGGGGCAAGGGGACCTTGTTGACTCGGGCAAGTCAACGGGGCGCCTTCGCCAGTCGCATCAGTCAAAGGAGGACCATGGCGGATTCTCTACCACTTCGACTCCTGGGAACGGCCCTACAGAGACTGCGACAAGAGAGGGACCTGACCCTGGAGGAGCTCGCGAAGAGATCTGATGTCAGCACAGGGATGCTCAGTCAAATAGAGAGAGGTCTGGGCAATCCATCAGTGCTCACCCTGCACAAGATTGCACAGGCGATGCAGGTTCCTATGTCGTACTTCCTCGCGGGAGTGGACCGCGGCGATGGTGTGGTTCATCCGAATTCGAGGAAGAGACTGACTCTGCCAAGCAGTGCTTCGTTGAAGACCGCCGACTTAGTCTATGAACTGCTCTGTCCCGATCTGACGGGTTCTCTGGAGATGCTTTGGATTGAGTATGGAGCCGGAGCCAGTACCGAGGAGGCACCCTTCGTCCATCAGGGCGAGGAGTGCGGCCTTGTATTGCGGGGCCGACTTGAGGTTCACACCGGTGACCAGGTCTACTCTCTGGCTGCAGGTGACAGCGTCTACCTGTCCAGTTCGATTCCGCACTGGTTTCGGAACCCGGATGCTGAGAAGGACGCGATCCTGGTGTGGGCGATTACCCCACCTTCATTCTAGCTCGGCACAGGAGGCTATCCGTGCCTGACCGCGAGGATGTTGACGTCCTTGTTGTGGGAGGTGGTGCAGCCGGAGCGCGAGCGGCAATCGAAGCTCATGATTGTGGGGCCTCGGTTGTCCTAGCTTGCAAGGGGCCGCTAGCCAGAAGCGGCACCACACCTCAGGCGTGGCCGTCCATGCAGGTGGCATTCGGAGCCGAGGATCCAAGGGACGGACCAGGTGTCCACTTCCATGATACCGTGCGAGAAGGACGCATGCTCGGAGATGAGAATCTGGTGTGGGCTCTGGTCAGCGATGCCCAGGATCGCGTTCGTGACCTGGAGAGGTACGGCGTCAAGTTCGAAAGGAAGAATGGCCAGTTCCTGCAGGTTCGGCACCCGGGGCAGACATACCCCCGCAACCTTGTTATCAAGGGAGCAGGCTACGGCCTCGTTTCCGGTCTATCGAGAGAAGTGAGACGGCGAGCGTCAATCAGGGTCATGCCCGATGCAATACTGACGCGTCTTCTCTTGGCTGAGGGTCGGGCGGTAGGCGCGACAGTGTTGGACTTGAGACGAGGCCTGCTAGCCGAGATTCGCGCCAAAGCAACCGTGCTTTGTACGGGCGGGTATGAGCAGCTCTGGGGGATCACGGACACGTCCCCCGACACGACAGGTGACGGGATCGCCCTGGCCTACAGGGCGGGAGCGGAACTGGTCGATATGGAGATGATGCTCTACTACCCAGCTGTCATCGTCCATTCATATGGGGAACTGAATGGCACATTGGTGCAGTACGAGTCACTGCTGGCGGCCGAGTACTTGGCCGGGAGGATGCTTAACGCCAATGGGGAGGAATTCCTGCCACCCGGTCCACCTCCCGCGCGGGACATCTTGAGCCGCCTGATGTTTGACGAAATCCGAGCTGGCCGGGGAACGAAGAATGGTGCACTACGGATTGACCTGACGAAATCGCCGAAGAGCCCAACCGAGATTGACGATTGGCTAGATCGTTTGCAGACCTTGCCTTACGACAACCTGAGAGAATTGGGAATCGATGTCAAGGCCGAAGCCATTGAAGTTGCGCCAGGTACGCATTTCGCCCTGGGCGGGATACACATCAATGAGCGATGCGAGACAACCGTGCCCGGCCTCTACGCAGCTGGCGAAGTCGCCGGCAATCTGCACGGCGCGAACCGAGTGTCAGGGAACGCCCTGACGGAAACGCAGGTATTCGGAGCTCGCGCGGGGCGCAGCGCGGCGCAAGAAGCCGCCCATTCTACGACACTGTGCGAGCCCGACCCGGACCATGTTACCGCCGAACATGAGCGCGTGGTTTCCCTGATGCGTCCAAGGAAGGATGGGCTGCGCCCCTTGGCCGTGAGGCGAGAGATCAAGGCACTGATGGATCGCTACGTGGGAATGCCTCGGGACAGTGGTGGGCTCACGCGAGCCCTTGGTGAAGTGAGAAGACTCCGCAGCGAAGACCTGCCTCGCGTCCAGGTGGAAGGACCACTGGTCTTCAACAATGAATGGCGCGAGGCGATCGAGGTTGACCTGATGCTTGATACCGCTGAGACAGTGATCGTCTCTGCCTTGCTACGGACGGAGAGCCGCGGACATCATCAGCGGTCTGACTACCCAAAGTCAAGCGATCAATGGCTGCGACATACAGCAGTGCGGTCTGTGGACAGCGGTCTGGCCAGCTATGTGACGGAGGTGACGAGGTCGACGCGGGAGCCGTGAGAGTGATCCGGGCCGCATGGAGACAATGGAGGACGGAGGCGCACTCTCCGCAACAAGCGATGTGCAATAGTGCCGCACAGTGGGTGTGAGATGAATGACAACATTGTTCTCGCGCGCATCTTCAGGTTCAATCCACAGACTGATGAGACCCCCCGATTCCAGGAGTACCGAGTCCCTTATCGGGCGGGAATGACCATCGTAGCCCTTCTGCGATACGTGTATGAGGAGCTGGACCCAACCCTGGCATTCCGCTACTACCGTTGCGGAAGAGGCTACTGTGCGTGCTGCAAACTGACCGTGAACGGCAAGCAGAGCAAGGGCTGTCACACGGTCATTGTCGGGCCGACGACGGTCACGATTGAGCCAGCAAACGAAGGCAAGGTGATCAGGGACTTGGTCATGGCGATGTAGGGAGGCCAAGGGGCTCGGGGCAGGTCGGGCAATCCACGAAGGAGGTTCTACGGAGATCGAGACCCGCTCGTTGCAGGCAGAGAGACTTGCGGAGGCTCTGTCTCAAGGTCTGCTACGGCCCCACCGTTCTTGCGCGGATGAGCCTTGTACACGCAATGGCGCATCAAGTGTTCTGATCCAACGTGCCCTCCCCGGGGGAAAGCCATCTCGGCTCGTGGGGCGAGAGATCCACACATGGATTGTGCAATGTCTCCCGTTCTCGGCCACACAGGGCGTGACCCTCACGCTGCGGAAGCCCGCCGCCGGAGGGCCTTGCGTGTCCGTCGTAACCCTTGGCGCCTCGAAGGTAAGCTGGTGTCAACGCTTTGAGGGAACCTGTTCGCACGCTTCCTCCTGGCGATTCTGCGAGACCGCAGCGCATGCAAGCCGGGCAGCGAGCGGGTGAACCCCCAACGGCCAAGGGAATCAGTGGCAGCCGAGCCAAGTGCGCCGGCCGCGCATTGGATCATGTCTGCGGAAGGAAGTCGGAGTCGGCGGGGCAGTGGATGACCGGAATGGCAGTCTGTGGTGTGGTCCCACGCGATCCGAGTCTTCCATGGGAGGCAATCCTCATCCTTAGTCTGTCGCAAGCGGAGAGACCGAGACCGTCTGGATCGAAAGGAGGAGCCCAGGGAATCCGATCTTGACCCTGCCCGAGTGTACTACTGCTCACTGAATCCAAAGGAGGACAGAGAATGAGCACGGGACGTCTCGCCAAATGGGGTTTGTGGGTTCTGGTCTTGCTGTCGCTAGCACTAGCATCGGTTGGATGCGGGCCCGAGAAGGTGGTTGTGACAGAGATTGTCGAGGGCCAGGTAGTGGAGAAGATCGTCACCGCTACCCCCGCGTCGGAAGAAGCGTCGCCCGCGCCAGACACTCTAGTGGTGCTTCTTCCTGCAACCCCGCCGGGGTTCGACCCCGATGTCTGGGGTGGCAAGTTTTGGGAAATGGCGTTGGTGAATGTCTACGACTCTGTCATGGATTATGAGATGGTCAGCGAGGAGGAAATCGGCATCCCGAAGGGAACGGGGATTGGCGGCGTTGCAAAAGTCAATGGTATGGGGGATGAGGGGATTGTAGGCAACTTCTTCGAGAGCTGGGAGATCTCGCCGGATGGACAGACAGTGACCCTCCACGTGCGGAATGGTCTCAAGAGCTACTGGGGTCACCAGGCGACGGCAGATGATTGGTTGTGGCGAGTGCAACGCGCTTTTGCCCTGAAAGACGTTGGCCAATTCCAGCTCCAGGTGATGGGCATCACCGGCCCGGAGGATGTCAAGAAGATCGATGACATGACCATCGAAATGCACACCCCCCGAGGGCCAAGCCCGATCTTCTTCAAGGGGCTTTGCGTCCCAGTCCTGTTCGGGGTGGACATCGACGAGATGAAGAAGGAGGGATTGCTGACGGAGGAGGATCCGTGGGGTACAGAGGCGTTCAAGAAGGGGGACTTCGGGTTCGGCGCCGACCACGTCGCTGAGTTTGTCCCCGGGTCCCACGTGAAGTTCGTGGCAAACCCCTACTACTGGAAGGGGGAGCCCACCTTCAAGACCGTGATCATGCGCGAGGTTCCGGAGTCCAGCAACCGCTTCGCCATGGTGGTCAATGGGGAGGCTCATCTGACTGAGGAGCTGTCGCTGGTGCAGAAGAACGAGCTTCGGGCCGGCCTAGGTGAGGCAGTACTTCTCGGACTTCCGGACACCAACTTCATGCTGAACATCTTCGCCCAACGATCGACAGGACCTTTTGCCAAGAAGGAATGCTTTCAGGCCCTGGGCTATGCTGTCCCCTACGAGGATATCCACAGGCTGGCTTACATGGGCTTCGGCAGAGTCATGCATGAAGCAATACCGCGAATGTTTGGCCCGAATGTCAATCTTGATGCCTTACCGTATTCCTATGACCCCGACAAGGCAGCCGAGCTCTGGAAAGCTGGCAACTGTCCTAGCTCCTTCCGACTGATGTATGACGCGGTGATTCCCGAGTGGGAGGACATTGCGATCCTACTCAGGACAGAGTTCGCGAAGTTCGGGGTCGATGTGATTCTCGACAAGCAGGCAGAGGGTACTGTAACCGCCAATCTGAGCAAGCATGATTTTGACGCCGTGATTGAGTGGAGTTCTGCCGCTTTTGTGGCCGATGTGGGGTATGGCGCCTGGCTCTACTGGCATAAGGATAGCTTCGCCAATTTCCAGGCATGGTATGACGACGAGACTAGTGCAAAGATCGATCAGTCGATGCTCATGCTCCCTGGCCCAGAGCGAACAGCGCTCTTGCATGAAGTGCAGGTCAAACTCCTCGCTGAGGGCGGCAAACTACCCGTGCTCAACACCGGATGGCAAATTGCTGCCAACAAGCACCTTCACGGTTTCTACTGGTACTCGACACAGAAGATCCGCTGGTTTGATTTGACTTGGGAGTAGTAGGCTGTTCGGCACCCTTGGGTGAGGTGAGTACCTCACCCAAGGGTGGACTCGGTGACGCGAGGAGAAGGAGGGCCAGATGGACAGGCCGGCTCGGGCTGTACTCACACGGATAGCGTTGGTGATCCCTCAGTTGATAGGGCTAACGGCCTTGGTCTTTCTCTTGGTGCGGTTGTTGCCGGGAGATCCGGTTATCTCCCGGCTGGGCGGCGTTGCACCTCAAGAGTCCATCGATAACCTACGTCACAAGCTCGGACTGGACTTGCCCATCCATGTACAGTACCTCAATTACATGAAGGGGCTCCTCCACGGCGACTTGGGTGACTCATGGCGGACGGCACAGCCTGTGATGGAAGACATCAAGATGCGTTTGCCGGCGACATTGGAGCTTCTGATATTGGGCATGGGGATTGCGGTATTCCTCGGTCTCCTCGTGGGCGTGATCTCCGCCGGGAAGCCTGGTGGATTGGTCGACCGACTGACGATTCTATATGCCCTCCTGGCCGGATCCATGCCGGAGTTCTACATCGGCCTCATCCTGGTATTTGTCTTCTATGTGACCTTGGGTGTTGCACCTGCCCCGGCCGGCCGCCTAGGCATCGCGATGCTGCCGCCACCCCGGCTCACAGGGATGTACTTGATCGATAGTGTCATGGCAGGACAATGGGACACATTTCGCGATGCGTTAAGACATCTAGCGCTGCCGGTCATCACCCTCAGTTTCTGGCAAGCCGGGGCAATTATGAAGATGACACGATCAACCATGCTGCAGATCGACGAAAGCGACTTCATCAACTACGCACGTTTGGTCGGAGTCAAGCCAAGTATCATGAGGCGCTACACTCTGCGCAATGCATTGCCACCAATCATTAGTCTGGCTATCACAATCTTCGCGATCCTGATTGGAGCCGTTGTTCTGATCGAGCAAGTATTCAGTTGGGGCGGCCTAGGCCAGTACTCCGTCCAATCTGTGATAAGCGCTGACTATGAAGCTGTCACGGGGTTCCTTATGATTGCGGCGTCAATCTCCCTATTGCTCTTTATTGTTATGGATGTCCTCTACGCACTGATTGATCCGCGCGTCAAGCTATGATTCCTGTCACCACTTGTCGCTGTCGGCATTCAACCTCGCTTATTGTGTTGGAGGATTGACAAGATGGACGGCGTGAAGAGACTCTCCGGGACACTCGGCCGTGACGTTCGGTACTTAGTTGGCTTCTTCCGAGCCCGGCCGCTTTCGGTAGTTGGTCTTGTCCTGGTTCTAATCTTCGTGTCTCTCATGGTCTTTGGCCGCAGCTTGGCGCCATATGATCCAGAGAAGGCCTCCTCCGACTTCCTATTCCCGCCAGGGCCCAAACATTGGATGGGAACCGACCGAGCCGGGCTTGACGTCTTCTCGCGGATCCTGGTTGCGCCTCAAGTCGATCTGACGATAGGGCTTAGTGCAGCGGCATTGGCGGTCCTGATTGGCACGCCGCTTGGGGTGATCTCCGGATACATGCATAACTGGTATGGTAGCACAATTGCGCGCGTGTTCGATGTACTTCAGTGCTTGCCCCCATTCGTCGTCGCCATGTGCTTGGTTGCCTTTGCCGGGCAGAGTGTCAGCAACGTCATCATCGTTATCGCCCTTCTCAACTCACCTCTCTTCGTCAGGTTGGTCCGCAGCAAAGTGCATTCCGTGCAGGAGCGAAAGTTCGTGGAAGCCGCGGCTTGCCTGGGAAACTCGAAGTGGCGAATCATGTTTCGGCACCTGTTGCCGAACTCGTTGGAGCCAGTTCTGATCCAGTTTCCGGTCAACGCAGGCTGGGCGATATTGTTGACATCTGGCCTGAGCTTTGTCGGTGCAGGCGTCAGACCGCCGACGCCTGAGTGGGGGGCAATGATCGCCGTCGGGGCTCCATTACTGGTGACAGGTCAGTGGTGGGTGGCAATGTTTCCCGGGATCGCGGTGGGCCTGTGCGTGCTTGGACTAGCTCTGTCGGCGAATGCCCTCGAGATCCTCCTTGACCCGACAAGGAGGTAAGGATCGAACAACGCAAGATGACAGGCAGGAAAGTTGATGCAAGTGAGGGAAAGACAGCGTGGCCACCAAGGCAGGCGGCAAGGGAGTTCAAGGGATCATGAGGCCTCAAGTGGTTGAAAACGAAGAAGAGAAGTCAATCCACGGCGTGATCCTTGAGGTGAGGGGAGTTGATGTGCATTTCACCACCAGAGCAGGAACTGCTCACGTGTTGAACGACATGGGCTTTGCCTGTGAAAGAGGCCAAATGATCGGTCTGGTGGGAGAGTCCGGATCTGGTAAGACAGTACTGGCTGGCGTTCTAGTCAACAACATTCGTCGGCCGGGGAGAATCTCAGGTGGGCACGTCATATACAAGGGCCATGATCTCCTGAAGGTGAACGAGGAGGATCTTCAGCCTATCCGGGGGCGGGAGATCGGGATGGTAGTTGCCAAGTCGTCCACGGCTTTGAATCCGTTGGTCTGTGTGGGAGATCAAATCGCTAACATCTACCAGTCGCACTTTGAGGTATCCAAGGAGGAAGCCAAGGCAAGAGTATTGGCAGCAATCGCGGCTACAGGAATCAACGACCCTGACGCACGGTTCAGGTCGTTCCCGCATGAGCTAAGCGGGGGCATGGCTAAGAGGGTAGTCATCGCCGCTGCCCTAGTGTGCGAACCGACATTCTTGATCGCCGATGAGCCCACATCTGGTTTAGATGTCACGATCCAGGCTCAGGTGTTGGACAGCATGATGGATCTTATCGGCCAGATGAAGACTGCGGGGACTTTACTAATGACACGTGACTTGGGCATCATCGCCCAGTACTGTACAAGGGTGATCGTCACATATGCGGGTCAAGTCGTCGAGCAAGGATCTGTAGAGGGTTTCTTCCAGAGACCACTCCATCCCTACTCCAAGTTGCTGCTCGCCTCGGCCAGACTGAACACGGCGCCTGCCCGCCGATTCGCGAAGATGGGGCCGCCTCCCGACAAGTTCAAACTGCCTGACGGGTGCCTTTTCCGCGCAAGATGTCTTGTGGCGGATGGGCCCTGTCAGTCTGACCGCCCACCATTGCTCGAAGTGGAGCCCGGCCATCTGCTCCGATGTTGGAAAGGGGAGGCATTGTCGTGACATCCGTGCTGGAACTAAGGGACTTGGTGAAGCACTTCCCGATCATGGGATCGAAGAACGAGGTCCATGCGGTGACGGGTGTCAGCTTCACGATCGGGCCAGGTGAGACATTGGGGCTTGTCGGGGAGAGTGGCTCCGGGAAGACGACTGTTGGGCGCTGTGTCCTCCGGTTGATTGAGCCGACATCAGGAACGATCCTGTTCCGCGGTGAAGACGTGACCCATATTCCCCAGGATGACTTCCGGCAGTATCGGCCCAAGATGCAAATGGTCTTCCAAGATCCCGGCGACTCTCTAAACCCGAGGCAGCTTGCGGCTTCCATCATAGAAGAACCGCTTCTCCTATGGCACAAGTGCCCTGACAGGGCTGACAGGCGTCGGCGAGTGGAGGAGCTGGCCGAGACTGTGAAGATGACATATGGAATGCTCGAACAATACCCGCACCAGATGAGCGGCGGTGAACAACAACGGGTAGGCATCGCAAAGGCAATCGCCACTGATCCCGACCTACTGATTCTGGATGAGCCCACTTCATCACTTGACCCGTCGGCGCACGCCGAGATCATAGAGCTTCTGATAAAGCTTCAAGAAGAACGTAACTACAGCTACCTTTTCATATCCCACGATCTCATGACCGTCCGACACATCAGCCATCGGGTAGCGATCATGTACTTGAGTCAGCTCGTTGAAGTGGGCACCACAACGCAGATATTCAAGGAGCCTCAACATCCTTACAGTCGTTCCCTGTTGTCGGCAGTCTTGTATCCTGATCCGACGGCAAGGCGGCCCAGGAGCTATAGACTTCAGGGCGAGATTCCTAGCCCAATCCATCTCCCCCGAGGATGTTATCTTGCCTCTCGTTGTCCTGTGGCTGAGCCTCGCTGCCTGGACTCTGTGCCGCCGCTGATTGAGATAGGTGAGGGACACAAGGTGGCATGCTTCCGAGTCTCAACCCTGGACGAGTTGGGCGAATACAAGTACGCGGTGGACTTGGAGACGAGGATAACGTGACGGCCCGTCGGCCCCAGCGCGCAACCTGAACGAGACTGAAGCCAATGCCGATGCGGGACGAGGCCGGAGGTGGCGTGTAGCGGGCGATGCGTCGAGAGCGCCAAGGCCTGCACCATGCTGGAGACGAGCAAATGGCACTTGGTGGCGTCGCGTACTCCTTGTTGGCCGCGCGAGAATTATGCAGGTTCCCCCGAAGACAGCGCGTTGGGCCCATGTTACAGTCTTGCATAGAGGGCTTGGTTCCCTTCAGATCAGGCTGGCGCTGCTGAGGCTCAGTCGGCATGGCTTCCAGGCGTCACTTGTGTGGCTCAACCAATGCAATGGAGGCTTTGCGGCGTGGAGGAGGTAGATATGCCGGCAACTGGCCGGGGCTTGCCGATTCGCAAGTGGCTTGATGAGGGACTCTGCACAGCCTGCCGATCCTGTGAGATCGCCTGCGCGTTCCATCACACAAGTGCCTTTGCTCCGTCCGAATCGAGCTTGCGGATTCTTCGTGACATGAACACTTGTGAAGTCACAATCGAGCTGTATCGGAGTTGTGATGGTTGCCTCGAGGAGACCGGAGGCCCCCTCTGCATAGAGTTCTGTGCACGAGATGTTCTGAGGCCCGAGCTGCTTCGACTCGTATCGGATGCGGAGAATGGGCATTGATCATGCGAGATCCAGGGAAGAAGCCCCGTGGCTGGGTTGGCACAATCCTGCGTGCGGACCTGACTAGGCGGAAGACCACCACGGAGTTGCTGGGACGTTACTATCAAGAGAACGGCGTCGGAGGCAGAGGCATTGGCCAGATTGTCATGTTCGAGGAAGTGGAGCCGGCGAGTGATGCATTAGGGCCGGAGAACAAGGTCATCCTGGGTGCCGGCCCGCTGGTTGGAACCCTGGCGCCGACGTGTGGTCGGATGAGTGTTGAGACGAAGAACCCACTAACCGGGGGGCTCACCTCCTCGAACATGGGCGGTCACATCGCCGCCGAGATGAAGTATGCGGGCTTTGACGCAATAGTTGTGGAGGGTGTTGCATCGGAACCTAGTGTCCTGGTGATTCGCGACGGTGTGGCTTCCATAGAGAGTATGCCGGAACTGTGGGGGAAGACTACCTTCCAGACTGAAGAGGCCTTGCACGCCAGGTTGGGGGGCAGCGGGTGGCGCGTGGCAAGCATTGGACCAGCGGGAGAGAACTTGGTCCGGGGCGCTTGCCTAATAGGTGAAAGAGGCCGCGCCGCAGGTAGGGGCGGCAGTGGTGCGGTGTTGGGTTCAAAGAAGTTGAAGGCCATAGCCGTAAGGGGCAGCGGAAGGGTTCAAGTTGCCCATCCGGCCGAGTTCCTGCGGGAGGTGAGAGAGTGCTGGGCCAAGATTGACCGCTCAGGAAAAGTCGCGGGGCTGAGGATAGGTGGTACCCACTGGGCATCCGGCGCGGGGGGGGATCAAGGCTTGCGGTCCCAGGCGGTGCGCAACTATCGGGACGAGTTCTGGCCTGCCGAGAAGACTGAGCGAATCCGACAACCTGTGTTTCGAGACATGTTCGAGGTGAGGAGACTCGCATGCTTCAACTGTCCCATCTACTGCAGCCATTTCTACCGCGTGTCGAGCGGGCGCTATGCGGGGACGGCCTGTGAAGGTATTCAAACGAATACGATACGCGCCTTCGGATCGAACTTGGACATCGATGAGCCCTCTGCGATTGTGGCCGCGCAAGAGCTTTGCAGCCAGCTGGGGATCGACGTGGACATGGCAGCTGCAACGGTTGCGTGGGCGTTTGAGCTATATGAGCGGGGAATCCTTGATACCAGCGACACGGCTGGCCTGGAGTTACGCTGGGGTAATCATGAACCAGTCCCCGTGCTGCTGACGCAAATTGCCTATCGGGAGGGTCTTGGTGCGCTCCTGGCGGACGGGGTGAAACGCGCTGCCCAGGTCCTGGGCAGAGGATCCGAGCGCTATGCCATGCATGTGAAGGGGGCGGATCTCAATGAACAGGGTATGCGCTGGAACAAGGCTTGGGCATTCGGGATCGTGACGAGCAGTAGGGGAGGCGGTCACCTGGACGGTGCGCCTCAGACGGGATTCTGGCATATCCCTGCAGAGCTTGGAGTGGAGAAGTTTGGTGTGCCGAGCGCGGGTGATCCTGCGGCCTACGCAGACAACGCCCCCTTGGTGGTTTGGTACGAGGACTACAAGGCCGCCATAGATGCGTTGGGGGCATGCTACTTCACGAGTTACTGGGAGGACGTTGAGCTTCTAAGCCAGCATGATTATGCCAGGTTGTTCTCCCTGGCCACAGGGGAGGAGATGGATGGGGATGGTCTGATGGCAGTCGGCCGGCGGATCCAAGAGACTGCCAAAGCTTTCAATACCCTCCATGCGGGATTCACTCGGCAAGACGATTTCCCGCCTCGGCGTCTCTTGGAGGAACCTGCCCTATCGGGGGCATACCAAGGGGAGAAGCTCGACCCCGTCATGTGGAACTCGATGCTGGATGCCTACTACGAGGCGCATGGTTGGGACAAGTCGACAGGCCTGCAAACGCGCGAGTGTCTGGTGAGGCTCGGACTAGAGGGGATTGCCAGGAAGCTCGCTGAACACGGTGCGCTATGGTAGGCTCCGCGTCACGACAGTGAACGGCGGTGTCCAATGGTGAGCTGCTTCCATTGACTGTGCTGGTTCTCATGTTGGTCCGACGGGCGCTGGCAGAGAGAGGACACACGAGGCCGGACATCACCGGTCCTTGCCGTTCGACCGGAGATGGGCTTCCTGCTGCGTGCAGACGATCCTCCGCTTGGGGAGCTCGCCCAGCAACTTGACACTGAATTCGTGGATGCATCTGTTCTCCTGGGGGTGTGCAACCCAATCGCCAAGCCCTCTCATGTGTGCTTGATCACAGTCTGCAATTGCAACGGTTGCCCAGTGTGGATGCGGTCTGATACAAGGCCAAAGCTCCCCAGGTTCCCCGGGCGCTCAAGCCGCCGATCCCACATCGGTGAGCGACGGCCAGCGGTGCATTGAATGCTTCCCCGGGGCACTGTCGCCCCGACCCGTCGTGGAGTGCGCTTGGCTCGCTTGTGGCACACGGGTCAGCTGTCCCATTGGGGCAAGGTTGTGATGCGTGAGCAGCTTGATGGGTCGCCTGGCTGACGATGCCGTCCGTCGGCCATACTTCCCGCATGGGGATCAGCGGGGCACAGTGCTGGCTGGAGCAGGGCCGGGCGCGTGCCCAGCGAGCACGGCAGTCCAAGAACCGCGAACATCTCCTGAGCGTCCCCGCTGGCCGTCGTCCCCCCTGCCAGGCCGATGAAGCTCCCGGTTACTGACGCTGGCGAGATAGCGTCGCCCAAGGGCAGATCCACCCCAAGCCTGCCAAACCGAGACTCCTCAGGCCTATGAACCCCCTTTCTCACGTTAGTGTCCTGAGGGCGGGCCAGTGTCGCACCTTCGGACTCCTGTATTGACTGGGTGAAGGAAATATGCCATAGTGAAATCCAAGCCAGGCGTTGCAGGTGGTTGGGCGTGTTGGGCTCGGCGAGAGAAGGATGGATACCTGTGGTTTGCCGAGACGTGCAGGAGCCGAAGCACATCATCTCCCACAAGCACTGGCTGGCGAGAGGCGTTGTTCCGTGGCCGTATCCGCTTGACGCGCCCGTGCTGACCATCGACTTGCTCTTTGGCGCATGTTGTGTCTCCCCGCTGTTCGGCATTTGGATGCCATTGCGGCCTGTCGCCTTTGACAGGACGTTGCGACTCCGCCTGGGGGAACTGGACGGGGCGGAATGGTCCTGACACTTGAGCTAATCTGGGCCGGAGTTGCCTCTCACGACAAACTGGTGTTGCAGAAGTCCAGGAACTCGCGGTCGAGGCACCGATCACGGAGTCTGCCGCAGCATGGTACGAGACGCCGACGACACTGGAGGCCTGGCTAGTACATGCACATAGTGCGTGCTGTTCTCGACAGAGTCAGGATATGGCACTCGTGTCTGTCGCGAGTATCTCATGTGAGACGGGTAGGACCTTGTCCCTCAGCTGGGATGCAGAGACTCGCCCCACCAACTCGAGAAGGCAAGGGGGTAGCCCCGTGCAGCTCGCAGGCCGCGAGGATCCTCTCCACGCGCACGGGACTTGACGGATGTCGGGACTGACATTGATCGACAAGCGGTCTGGGGGCGCTGCAATCGGGAGACGGAAAGGAGGAGACAGAGGCGGGCGTTCAGGCGCCCGAGATTGATGCAGCCCATTGTTGTGTCAGGACGGAACCCATTCAGAACGCTCACGCGCAGAAAGGGAGGATCTCAATGTCTCCGTACAGGGTGCTCATCAACTGTCTGACGGGTGTGGCAATTGTGGGCCTGTTTCTCACGGGCTGTGGGCCTGCTCCGACGCCAGAGGAGGTGGTAGTTGCGACAACAGTGGTGGAAACTGTTGTCGTCCCGCCAACGCCTGAACCTGAGAAGAGCGAGATACGCATCGGCATCCCGAATCCTTTCAGCGGCTCAACGGCGCTATCTGGCGAGGCGGCCATGAGAGGCGTCACTATGGCCCTCGAAGAGATGGGGTGGCAGGTCGCTGGACATCCGATCAAGCTGTTCCCCGCAGACAACGCGTGCAACCCAGAGATGGGGGTCACCGCTTTCCGCAAGCTAGTCGATGTAGACAAAGTGGACCTGATCCTCGGCTCGGGTTGCAGCGGCACTGACTTGTCGACCATGCCTCTCTTGGCGGAAGTCGGGGTCGCGCAGTTAAGCAGCACCTCAACAAATGCAAAGATCCCAGCCCAGTCCGGACCAGGCAGGAATGAGTGGGAGTTTCATCTGAACGCTGTGGACGTCATGTTGGGAGACGCGTTCGCACCCTACATCGCGGCCCAGGTGAAGAGCATAGCCATATTGGCCTTTTCCGACGACTTTGGAAAGGGTGTTGTTGCCGCGTACGAGTCACGATTCCCGGCCGCCGGTGTGGAGGTGAAGCTGATAGACTACTACGAACGGGGCGCCAGCGACTACCGCCCGCTTCTGCTCAAGGTCAAGGAGTCAGGGGCGGAAGCGATCCTCATTACGACAACGGAGCAAGAGGCCATCACCTTTCTACGCCAGGTCAAGGAAATGGGTCTGGACGTCAAGGTGTTCAGCCAAGGCGTAGCTCTCTCAAGGCTCTTCTATGAACTGACCAAGAAAGAGCCCGGCCTTGGGGAGGGAATCACAGAGGCTTCGTGGTGGGGAGTTGGCTATGATCCCGATCTGGACAACAGATATCAAGAACGGTGGGGGACCCCGCTGACAGCGAACGGCGCGTTTCCGTACTATTCGATGTATGTGGCCAAAGCCGCGATTGAGATTGCCGACGCGACTGGTACGGTCAACCGGCAGACCATTCGCGATGGCCTAGCCCAGGTGTCAATCGACTTGCCGATTGGCCACATTGAGTTCAATGACTATCACCAGGCAGAGCCGAACATGTCTCTCGTGACGATCAAGGACGGAAAGCTCGTCCAGGTGGCCGTCTTGCCAACCAAATACACGCCACCATCCGAGTAGTGCTGCCCGTACATCCCCGAGGGCGCGCGGGTAGTCGCGCGCCCTCGGGGTACCCTCTGCAGTAGAGACCAAAACGGCGGGGCTCTCATGGAGATACTTCTCCTGCATCTACTTGCTGGACTGACGCTCGGGGCTACCTATGCCCTCGTGGCTGTCGGGCTGTCGATTGTCTTCGGTGTCG
>Ga0315289_10003432_pt1 | contig 24006 bp, 16 predicted proteins | sample YL17G11_40_MG_FD_203452 | JGI IMG/M metagenome (GOLD analysis project Ga0315289, IMG submission 203452) | Sediment microbial communities from Yellowstone Lake, YNP, Wyoming, USA - YL17G11_40 | ecosystem: Environmental > Aquatic > Freshwater > Lake > Sediment | place: USA: Wyoming | collected...
TCGTCTCTGATTGTTAACGTGCGACTTTTACCGTAATGCGGTATTTCCGTGTCTGCTTTTACCAACGGCATGAACTACACCAGGGACGATTTGCGCTTTCTCTATGACCGGGGTGTAAGTCTACTAATAAAGTGTGATAGCCTTAACCCAGAGGTCTTTGGGAGATTGCTGGGAACGGATGATATGGAGATTGTCAAGAGCATTTACCGGACCATCGACATAGCTATTGAGATTGGTTTTGGAGATGTGGACTGTAGAGGCTGTTCAAGGCTTGCCCTGTCAATCGTTCCAACTCAGTATAACAAGGAAGACCTTCTGGAGGTAACGAGCTTCTGCAAAGCCAATCAATTGTTCCCACTATTGGGTCAGGTGGAGTACGCGGGGCGAGCTCAGACTGCATTTGACACTCTGTCGCTTAGCAATGATGAGCTCTTACAGGTCAAGGCGGCAGTTGAGGCAATCCTCGAAGCCCCTTACGAGATCCCAGTGTGCCCAGCCGGTATAGCTGGTTTACATATCAGTAACGTTGGGGAATGCATTGTTCACAAAGGCACAGGACTGAGCTGTCCGTGGTTCGATCTGCTTGAACCAGAGGTAGAGTCATTGGGAAATGTTAGGGAAAAGACTCTACCTGAGTTGTGGGAAGAACTTCAACGATATAGAGTTAAGAGAATTGGAAGTATCAGGCGATGGGTAGGCAATATGACAATGGGCACTCTGGGGGGGTGCGGGGGTAAATCTATGCTTGAGACATATTTGAAGATCCAAAGCTCAAAAAGGTAGTGTTTTACCCTGGTAATAGTGCATAATGCGACATACACAGATTGGACTCAGTGTCTCACCTTTGGTTAGGTACTGCGTGTGCGATGAGCCATAGTATGTTGTTGTACAAGTGACCGATTGTTGTGTTCTTTCCCGATGGGAGCGGGCTAACTTGACAAGAAAGGACTCAGATGAAACGACGACACTTGATAGCTGTCGCTTTTGCAGTGGGGTTGCTTCTCGCCCTCATTCGACTTCTGAACAAGCACACCTCGGGAAAGAGTGAGTCGAAAACCGAGGTCCTAGAGGTGATGCCTGTAAAACTAGGAGCTAAGAAGACCGCTTTCCAGCTCAATACATTTCTTCCACAGGTGCATCTTACTCTCATTAGTGTGCTGCAAGGCGTAGCATTGGGCGTCCTTATCGCTCAATTCGGAGTTGTTTCCCCCCTTTCTTTTCCTAGTGTGCTCTTGTATATGGATAGCATTTTCATAATTGCTCTCGTTTGGTATTTGTACGCATGGGCTTTTGTGGCCTTTCAGTGGCCTTTCTCGTCATGGCACACTGTACTGCAGTTCATCCTGGCCTTCGCACAGAGTCTCGCTTTTGCATTTCTCTCGAAACCTGCAATATGGACATTGGGTATTGCTTGTTCAGCATTCGTCGGGGCGTTTATCCGCTGGCTAAACACAAAGGTGGTGTCGTCAGCTATCTACGAACGTGAGGACATCTTCCACTATGAGTTGAGGGTTGACAGAGGTGCTGCGCTGCAATTGGCAGCTATGGGCGTGTTTCTATCAATTGCGGGCAGTTGGCTGATATACCGTTACTCTGAGTGTTTGACTGTGGTTATCGGGTTGCTTCTCATGGCAGTCCTTGTGCTGATGATTGGGGATGCACAGAAGGTGGCGGCTGCATCAATCCGGAAGCATTTGGAGGCATCGCCCTGGGCCTTCGACGAACATGGTCAGCTTATTGAACGCGAGGATTACAGTGACATCCGGACATCCATTCAGTAATGAGTTTCTGGAGCTTGGTCGGGGTTCTGAAGGTGTTGTCTACCGATGGGCTGCAATGTCAAGGCGGATTTCAAAGGGCGGAGAAGGAAAATTACCGTGGCCGGTGTCTACCCAACTGCCAACGTGAGACTTCCCAGTATCCGGAATCGAAACGCCCCACTGGCTCTGCACAGGTTGGGGCAGCTTTGTGCTAGGTAGCTTGTAGACTCGTACCTTGACCTGCTGGGGGGCATCATATCCGGTCACAGCACCATCTCCGCCAATTCCCTTATAGCCGTGGTAAAATCACACTTCCGCCACTTCATCCAGAAGTCAATCACCGATCCCCCACCGCACCCGGCAAAGCAGTGCCAATAGTTGCCCTCGTCATTGACCCCAAAGCTCGGGTGGTGGTCGTCGTGGAACGGGCACAGGCCAATGGCGCCGCTCGCCGTCGGTTTCAGGTCCACGTACTGGCTGACAAACTCCAGCACCGTCACCCTGGCCTTGATCCTCTCTGAAACCGTGCCCGTGAGTTCCTCTGGCGGCTCTGTAGATGCCGCTACCGGCTGAGGCAGCACAAATGTCCGGTAAGTCTCGAAAGCGGCCTCTGGGACGGTATCAGGGGTCTTCAGCGCCTGAATCTGCTCGCGTAAGGTCGGCGCCAAAGGAGACCCGTCAGCAGTGTAGAAACCATAACAGCGGCCCGTCAGCCGGTGCACGCCAAAGGGCATGCGGATCAGAGAACCCGGCCCCTCTGTCAGCCCATCCTGTTTCGGGAACAGCTCCACCTCCTCAACCTGGTGGGCTCTCAGCAACCCCAGGCCAAAGGCCCGCGCTTCGCTTCCGGCCACCGCCTGGGCCAGAAACAACCACAGGTGGCCACCACGGCGGCTTCTCTCCAGGTAGGCAGGAACGTCTTCTTCAGCCAGCACTCCGGCCAGGTACCCCAGGCGTTCCCAGCCCTGCGGATCGTCTGCATCCAGAACCAGAAACCGCGCCTTGCCCTCCTGGTTGAGCAGAAAGGTTCCCAAAGTGATCTCACCCCGCAGGTGGGCCAGCAAGAGGCCCACGTTCAGGAGCTCGTGCACGCAGACGTAGCTGCCATCATCAATCTGCCGGGCGTACAGGTCCCAACGCTGGACAAACCGCTGGGCCAGCACCAGGGCTGGCCGGGAGAGCTCTGTGTCTGGAACTGGCAAGCGTTCGCGCTCAACCATCGCGTAATCAGCATAGCACGCTGGAGCAGCGCGCAATCATCATACCGCAAAGGACAACAGGGCTTTTCCAAAGTTCTGCGACAGGTAGCGTTTTCCCCTTCTGAGGTACCCCTAAGGAGTCCAAGTGAGGCACCTATCCTTCCGTGAGCGTGCCGGAGCCCGCAGATTGGTGGGACAAACTCGCCTCCACTAGCCCCACGATATATACGGCTCCCCGATTGGACCCTTTGCCTTGAATCCCAAAATGAGTACAATGTATACCACTCGGCTTTGTTCAACCCTGGACTGTTTTTGTCAAGCGAAAACACTGGATTTTGTGGTGGCTTCGCACCACCTGAATTCTTATTCGTTTGGGCGGCACCGCAAGGCAAAATATCAGGGGCAAAGGGGATGGTATAGAGTCTATGAAGGCACTGTTATTCATTCAAAAGCTCAATGATCTCCTGCATGATGTTGAAAGAACTGGTGGAAATCCGATATTCTTCATCAATCTGGATCATCAGCTCCTGAAACAGGTAAAATCGTATGCCTTTCAGAAGTTGCAGCAAAACGATGAGGCCAGCTTGCACGAGTTGCAGTACTTCATCGATGATTTACTCAGTAGAGACATCTTTGCTGCGCGCATCAGATACTGCACTGTCAAGCTCCAGGAATTCTCCATAGCAGAAGAGGAGCATTTCGAGTACATATCTAGGGCTATTGATCTGCAATTCCAGTACCCCAGGCACCCTTCTTATCATATCACCTCCTCGGCATCGAGTGTTCAGGAGTGTCTCGTTGCGGAAATAGCCGAATGTTTTCAGCCTTGGTATAGGCCAGAGGATTTGTTCCTTGTTGATTTTTCGCAAGAGCGCCAGCTGATTTTTCCTAATCCCAGAAGTAGAAACTGGACGGTTTCCAACCTTGGAAGGTACTTTACGGGGCTATCTCCTTTTGAGGCAATCGCCTTTTTATGCGCCCTTGAAATCGTCATGACCCTTGAACTTCACGAGAGTTCCTTTATCTCTTTGGAGACACTCAAGCATCTTCTTGGCTCTAGGGAGAATGACACGCCTCTGAATCACCAGCTCATACGTCCCTACTCCTTGCGAATGTTCGGTATTGTTAGAGGTTTCTATGGTGGTGGAAGAGAGGTTGAAGTATCCGATTTCGGCTATCAAGTGCTATCCTACATCCATCAGAACTTGGAGGAGCTTCGAGACGTTATTCTGCTCTTGTTGGAATCAGAGGCAGCAGGCTTCAGTTACAAGACAGACTCCGATTTTGGCGGTCTTATACGCACTGTTGGACAATCAACGGTACTACTCGATGAGCAGAAGCGATCAATTAAAAGAGCGATAGATCTGTATAGGAGCGGTAGTCAGTTAGATGGCTTACGTATCGTTTATCCTCTAATTGAAGGCACTCTAGACTCAGCTCTTCAAATCCTTGGAATACGAGCCTCTGGCCTTCGTGGAATGAAGCAAAAAGCAGAGAAACTAGCCGAAGAGGGGGCTATCTCCTCAATGATGTCAACGACAGCGGAAGTGTTTTCAAGCAGGAACAAAATCGTACATGGGAATATCCTGGAAGAGGACCATGAGATAATCCAACCCTTGTTTGCGTTAATAATGGCATATCTGCATCGATTGTTGATTGAACTCAAACGTGTAGAGCAATAGCATCCGTCGTGGCGATCTTTCGAAGCATCCGTGTCGAACTCTAATGCTCTTCATTCGTCGGAAACCGCCCAACCCGTCGCTCTGCGATCTGTTCGGGCACCCGTTCGGGTGTCTGTTCAATGTGTTATGGGACGCGATCTGTCACCAGGGACAGGGCTCCTCATCCTGGCGATTCAGAGTGCCAAGCCGCTCTGAGACAGTAAGCTCCAGGGGCCATAAGTGAGTCATCCTGGGGGAAAACGGTCCCGGCTCTTGCAAGCCGAGGCTCTCCATTTGCACAACCCGGAGCAGTGACCTCTAAGGGAGAGATGAGCAAAGCCAACGCCAGACCGTCCCGCAAGGGAAACTAATCCCTTGACAGCACCGCCGCCCGTATGCTACACTGAGCGAAGCAAAAAAAGAGGCCGGAGATCGCTCCCCGGCCTCTTCACGGCGGAACCCGCCGTCTGCGCCCTCAGCTCACAGTGAGCATCGGATGCACTCCTTCCTGTCTATGGCTTGTCGCAGGAAGGTTTTCAGGTGCTCATACTTGTCCCGGAAGTACTTCTCGACCTCCGCTCGTGTCTCACCGTCGGCTGGCTTCACCTTCGCCAGGTTCGCTTGGAAAACCGATTCCCGATCTTCCAACAGGCGCAGGAAGGACTCGGCGCTTTCGGGACTCATCTTCCCGTCTTTGCCAACCAGCACCTCCAGCACATCCCGCCACCAGCTCAAGTCAAACAGCCAGAGCAGGTTGGAACTGTTATAGCTGTCCCGGAAGTAGCCGCGCTGGTACATCTTGTCGTAGTACCTCAAGACCTGCTTTTGGGCCTCGTCGGCGGCCGCTTGCTGCCCTGCTTTGTGCAAGGTGTCTCTCCTGGCCACCCAGCTTCTCATTGGTCAGCCGGATCCCTTGGAGGGTCAAGGGCGAGCGAAGGGAGTCCGAAGGATTGAAAACCCTTGACCCGCCAAGGTGGCTGATACAATGAGAAAGCAGGCAAGCGAGAGTCCGGAGTCAACAGGCGGCCTGGGAGGAACTCAACCCCGATCTGCGATCGGGGCAAGCGGCAGGCCGGGCGCCAGCTCGGGGCGTGGGTGCGCCGCCCCCTGGGAGGGGGCTTGGCCTTGCCGAGCGGGTACAATCGGCCACCCGCGAAGGCCAAGGCCGGCCCACCTACGCTGGCCGCGGCAGCGGCCACCTGCCGCTAGCATGGGTGCAGTGGAAACTGGATTTTAAGGGCACAGTGTAGTTGCGTCGAGACCCTTAGACAGCCGCAGGGGAGGAACTGCGGGGATGCCTGCTGGAGATGATAGATAGGGGCTATCTGAAATGCCCGGGTCCCCGTTAGGCGTTTTGCCTTAATCCCAAACACGAGTACAATTGCAGTGTCTGAACCACTTGGAGAACAGGTGTGATTCCAGTGAAACCGAACCTGATCGCAAAGTCGCCGCTCGCGCTCGCCGTCTGTCTCTTCGTGACGGCAGGGGCTCGCGCACAAGCGCCAGGCGGCCATGCTGTCCAGAGCAAAGAGGTCTGGATTGACCCCGACACTCAAGAGCCATACGGGACGCACTACCGTCTCTTCTCAACCCCTTCTCGCGGACCAAATACGCAGGCGAGCTACCTGGTATACCTGCCGCCGGACTATGAGACCTCCGAAACCCGTCACTATCCCGTCCTTTACTGGCTGCATGGCGGCGGCGGCAGTCAGCGGGAAGGGGCATGGATGGTAAAGAGGATTGATGAGGAGATTCGAGCGGAGAAACTCCCACCCTTCCTCGTCATCCTCGTTCAAGGGTTGCCCCATGTGCGCTACATCAACTCGAAGGACGGCACTCGTCCGGTCGAGGACGTGATCATAAAGGACCTCCTTCCTCACGTAGACGCCGCCTACCGGACCATGCCAATGCGCAGTCGCCGAGCGATTGAAGGGATGTCCATGGGTGGCTATGGTGCATTGCGGTTGGGCTTCAAGTATCCGGAGCTCTTCGGGGCCGTATCTGCGCTTGCACCGAGCATCAAAGAGATGAAAGACGAACCTTCTCTGGTAACTGAACCTTTCGGCAACGATCAGGCGTTCTATGATACTGTCGGACCATGGGCCATGGCAAAGGAACACGCCTCCGCGATTCGAGGACGTACTACAGTGCGATTGCTGGTCGGGGATCAAGACCTGCTTTTGCCGTTCACAGAGAGATACAGCCATTGGTTGACCTCGCTGAACATCGAGCATCAGTTGGCAGTGGCACCCGGAGCGGATCACACCTACAAAGAGATCATCGAGCGGCTTCCGTTCGATGCGCTAACCTTCTGGAAGACCGTCTTCGCAGAAACCTAGTCAGACGTGATCAGCGGGAACCGCGAGCCGAAGGTCGGCGCGGCGGGCGAATGAGCCAGGTCGATGGCATCCACGCGCGACACGCTGGCGGACAGGCGGTCCTTCCGGACGCGCTAGATCGTGGACGACAGCAGGCGGGAGTGCCCAGTCATCGAAGTCAACCATTCGCTGGTGGGGAGCCGCCGAACAAGCGGATGAAGCTGACGAAGCCGGGCAAGCGATGGAGCTTCGCAGCTTATCCGCCCTGTTGGTGCGCCAAGCGAAGCTTGGCGTTTGTTACTGAAAACGATTGCACAACTGATGCCTGGTAATGCCGGCCAGTTGGAGCGTTCGAATCCCCCGCCCGTATCAGACCGGGTTAAGCAGCGCTTGCAGGGTGTCTATAGCGCCTTTCGCAGCGGCAGTCGCTGATTTTGGCTCTGCTGGCTTCAACGGGAAACACTTCCGGTCCCCGGTTTGTGGCTATAAATCTCACCGCAAAGACGCCAAGTTCTTATATTTTCTTCGTGTTCTTCGCGTCTTGGCGGTTCCAATGCATGGTTTCCCCGAGATCTGCCTGCTTCCCCAACAAATTGCCTATTGACAAGGCCAGAAATTCATGGTAATATAATCCTGGTCTGTAAACGTTCTCACACCGTTGCTCGACGCACGCTGGAGATACAGTGCCACGTCGTAGGCGAGCCAGCCTCAAAGACGTTGCGGCTCTGGCGGAAACTTCTATCGCTACCGCCTCGCGAGTACTTAGCGGCAAGGGATACGTGGCTGCCGATACGCGCGCTCGCGTGTTACGGGCGGCTGAGGCGCTGGACTATCAGCCCAATCTGCGAGCCAGGGACCTGAGACAACAGTCCAGCCGTACCATCGGGCTGATCATCCCCAACTTGCTGAACGCTTACTATACCGCACTGGCCGATGCGGCCAGCCAGTTGCTGGCCGAGTCTGGGTACCAATTGCTGTTGTCATCCACTCGTGATGACCCGGATATCGAGCGGGACATCCTGCATGACATGATCGGCCAGGACGTCGCCGGGCTGGTCTGGGTGCCGAGTGCACCCGACGAGAACTTGCTGGCCTACCTGCAGACCCAGCACATCCCCGCCGTGTCTATCGTCCGCCGCGTGCCCCAAGATCGGATGGATACCGTCGTATTCGAAGACTTTAATGGCAGTTACGCCGCCACACAACATCTGATCGGCCTGGGGCACCGCAGCATCGGCTACATCGGTGGCGACGTGAGACATAGCAGCAACTACGCCCGCTGGCAAGGTCACCTGGCCAGCCTGCGCGATGCTGGACTGCCACTCGACGAGCGCCTCGTCAGGTTGGGCGCTCCCCAGAGCACGTGGGGGGAGGTCGCGACGCTTGACCTGCTGCATCTTCCCTCCCCCCCCACGGCTATTTTCGCGGCCAGCAATGCCATTATGCCTGGCGTGCTCAGAGTTCTGCGGCGCTATTCTTTCGTGGTGCCGGATGAAATGCCCCTCTTATGTTTCGACGACGTGGATTGGTTCTCCTTCTCGGTTCCACCTATTACGGCCATCAGTATCAGCCATGCGAGATTGGCCGAGACGGCGATTGGCCTGTTGTTGAGACGCATTGAGGACCCTGGAGGGATTGAGAAACCACCAGTCTTTGTCGAGATCAACTTCGAGTTAGTGCTACGGGGTTCAACTGGGCCACCGCGCCGCGAACCGCTGGTGGTGCATGGCCGCCTTGCCAGCGAGCCAGACCGACACAAGGGACAAGAATCTTACCCTCAGACACTGTGGAGGGCTCCATGACTCATCGCGACAGCACGATCTTACACGCAGGCCCCCGCGCGGGTGATCTGGTGGACCTGGCCGAGTCCGCGCTCGTGCGCTGGTGGACGGGCACCGAACGCCACGACCTGCACGTGCACGAGATTCAACCGGATGCCGACGGCCACTTGCGGCCCGGCCGCGACCCCGATAGCGGCGACTGGCACATTGGGCTGGAGTGGCCGGAGCCTCGCGACGTGTGCCAGGTAGTGGTGCGCTACGCCGGTGAGGTGCCTCCTGACCTCTGGGTGCAATACTGGCGGAAGAACTGGCCGACGCCCGCACCGGAGCGCCGCCCCGGCGCCGGACGCGGTTGGATCGGCCAGGATGACCCGTGGCACGGGCAGTGGACGACTGTGCGCGCGGAGAAAGTGGTGGAGGAGCCCTCACCCCCGGCCCCTCTCCCAATGCTGGGAGAGGGGAGGCCCTCACCCCTACCCTCTTCCTTCGCTTCACTCAGGACAGGCTCCTGGGAGGGAGAGGGGGCCACGTGCACTTTCACCTTCGATCCGCTTGACCTGCCGGAACTGGGGTGGGAGGCAGCGGCGCATCCCTCGGCTTCGCTCGGGACAGGCCTGGAGCAGGCCGAGCACTACCTGGCCCGCTTCCGGCGTACGCTCAAGGTGCGCCTGGTGAGCCGCGGGGAAGAGCAGCCCCTGATCGCCGGAATCCACGCCTATTCCACCTCCAGGTGGCGGGAGGGCCGGGTTGACGTGCGTTTCGCCGTCGGGCAGAGTGCGACTGCCGATTGGAGCGGGCGTGCAGAAATCTCCAACGGCCACATCCTGGGCGTGGAGCCGCTCGATTTCGCAGCCGGAGACCACGTGGGGGCAGATGGCGCCTGGCGCTGCCTGTCCCGAGCGCAGCCGAGGGACCAGGTCGAGGGCCAGGCCAAAGGCGTGCGCCTGCGCATCCTGTATGCCGGATGCGACCCAACCTCGGGGGAGCGCACGGTCGTCACACTCCGCACGCAGGCGCGCAGTTTCTCCTTCCTGGTGACAGACCTGGAGCGCGGCCCGCTGTACATCCAGGATTATGGCGTCTTTATCACCTGGGCAGAGGAGCCGGCCGACTTTACGGCGTTTCAGGCTCACCTGGCAGCGGCGCCCAGGTCTATCTACGAGCGCGTTCTGGACGAGCCGGAGCAATCGCTGGCGCGGGCGATGGCCGAAATCCCTCCGCTGGACGTCACGAAGCAAAATTCCTATGGTGGATTGGGCCGCTACGTGGTGCTGGGCGTGGAGGCGGGGCGCCAGGAGTTTGCGCTGCGCTACAACGGGGAACTCTTTGTAGACAAACTGCACTTGAAACTGATGGGGCGGGATGCGGCGCGCCTGCGCTGGCCCGGCCACCAACTGCGCTTCCGTTTCGCCAGTGGGGACCCACCCGACTTCCACGAGCGCCGCGACGACACGCGCCAGGCGGTGCTGGACGGCTGGCTGCCGGTGGTCACCAGCCAGTGGCTGGATCGGGAGATCGAGTATACAGAGACCGCCTTTGCTGCGCTGCTCGATGGGCCAATGACGGGGCCGGAGGCGCGGCGTGGCGACGAGGACGTCGTGGCCATGCTGCGCTTCGCCATCCGCAACACCACCCACGGCCGGAAGCGGGCGCGCCTGTGGCTGGCGCTTGCACCCCAGGAGCAGATTGCGCTGCAGGGTGGGCTGGTCATCGCGTTCGGGCGCAGCGTGCCCGCCGAGCCGGTGGCCCGCCAGTGGCGGGTAGAACTGTACGACGCGCCCTGCCTGCGCTGTGCGGTGGACACCGCCGGCCGTGGAACGCTGGCGGCCGTCGCGTATGCCGACGAGCCCGGCGCATCGCACGCGATTCCGACGGCGGTGGTTTACGACGTGGACCTGGACGGGGGTGAGGCCCACACGATCACGCTGGCCGTCCCGTTCGCCAGCCTGGCTCAAGAAGAGGACTGGCGACGGGTGGCGGCGTTGGACCTGGACGCCAAACTGGCCGACGTCGTCACCTGCTGGCGGCGGTACGTGGAGGCGGGTGGGCAGATTGACGTGCCCGATGGAATCCTGGCCGATTTCCACAAAGCGGCGCGCATTCACGTCGCGCTCAGCGCGGACAAAGACCCGGCCAGCGGGCTTGTCGTCGTACCGGCCGCGACCTGGTCATACGGCGCGTGTGCGAACGAGGCCTGCTGGCAGATCACAATGCTGGACCAGGCCGGCCACCACGAGCGGGCCGAAACTTATTTGGAGACGTTCCTGCGCACGCAGGGAGTTCTGGGGCTGGACGGGAAGTTTGCCTCAGCCGCCGGCGCGCTGCAGGGACTGGATATAGACGACGGCGTGCCGGTGCGGAGCGGGTTTGGGTACAACCTGGATCACGGATGCATCATGGAATGCCTGGCCCATCACTATCGCGTCACGGGAGACCGGGCCTGGCTGGAGCGCGTGACGCCTAATCTCATCGCGGCGTGCGACTTTGTCATCCGGGAGCGGGCAGGCACCCAGGTGTACGGTCCCGACGGGCAGCCGGTGCCGGAATGGGGGTTGTTGCCGGCCGGCCACCTGGAGGACAACCCGGAATGGCGGCACTGGTTCGCCGTCAACGCCCACGCCTGCGGCGGGATGAACGCCATCGCGGAGCTCCTGGCCGAAGTCGGGCACGCTGAAGCGGAACGGCTGGTTCAAGAGGCAAAGGCCTACCGGAAAGACATCCAGAACGCGGCACGCCGGGCGATGGTCGAAGCGCCCGCCGTGCGGCTCCTGGACGGGACCTGCGTGCCCCACGTCCCCCCCCGCACGGGCCTCCGCGGCCGGGAGCGGGGCTGGTTTCGCGAAGCCGCCTACGGCGCGCTCCACCTGCTCGAGGGGGGCGTGTTCGATCCCGACGAGGAGGAGATGACGTGGGTGCTGAAGGACCTGGAGGACAACCTGTTCGTCTCCCGCGAGTGGGGCCGCCCGGTTGACCTGGAACGGTACTGGTTCAGCCACGGGGGCGTGACCATCCAGCCCAACCTGATGGACCTCGGGATAGATTACCTGCGCCGCGGGCAGGTCGAGCACGCGCTGCGGGCGCTGTTCAACAACTTTGGAGCCTCCCTCTATCCCGACGTGCGGGTGTTCACGGAGCACCCGGTGGTCGAGTTGGGGCACGGCGTGGGGCCGTTCTACAAGTCCTCGGACGAGGCCAAGGCGCTGGTCTGGCTGCGCGCGTTCCTGCTCGACGAGGAAGGCGACACGCTGCACCTGGCGCGGGGGGTGCCGCGGGCCTGGTTGGCCGCCGGCCAATCGTTTGGCGTGCGCGGAATGGCCAGTTCCTTCGGCCCGCTCACGTACCGGGTGCAGTCGTCCCCGACGGAGGTCACCGTCGAGGTAAAAGTGCCCACCCGGCGGCCGCCGCGCGAGTTAGCCGTGCACCTGCGCCGTCCCGGGCGTCCGGCGCTGCGGGCGGTGATGGTGAACGGCCAACCGCACGGGGATTTCGACCCGCTCGGTGAGACAGTGCGCGTCACAGCGCCATCCGGTGTCCTGGTGATCCGGGCGTCAACGGATTAGGAAACGGATTAGCGATCAGCGATCAGCGATCAGCGATTTGCGATTTGCGATTAGCGATTAGCGATTAGCGATTAGCGATTAACGATCAGCGATCAGCGATTTGCGATTTGCGATTTGCGATTTGCGATTTGCCATGAGAGCCTTACCATAGGAACTGTTTGACTACCTGGATGCGATCCACCGAGAAGGTCAACTGTCACCTCGGTTGTGTGAGTGCTATCAGAAGATCCGTCAGACCTCGCTCAACTATGCTCCAGGACTATTCCACTGCTATGATGTGCCGGGACTGCCGCGCACCAACAACGACCGCGAGAGCGAGTTCCGTGACCTGAACCGTCGTCTACTCTCCACGACGGGACAACTTCTCTCAGGAACGACAACGGATACGCAACCACCGCGCTCGCTTCAGACTCCATATCCGCTCTGCCAAGCAGTCTCAAGCACAACTCGAACAGCTGGAAAAACGCTGGAAAGCGCTGCCACCGACGGACAGCTCATAGCAACTTTTGCGCTATTGCGAAAGTTGGTTCTCACAGGCGTTCTCCCCCTGTGCGGGCTGCGCTACGAGAGACGGATCGCCCTTCGTCCATAGCGAATGGTTCTTGCAGAACGATAACTTTCTGACCTGGTCTGAACTCGATCCCATCGAGTTGCTCCGTAACTGGACAAATAGAGACAATCGGTGTAAACTAGGGGGGTGTGCCCGATAAGACGCTGCCGCAACGGATGTACTCATCCGCTTCGACGATGTAGTCAACCGCCCGTACCATAAAAAAGATGTGCTGAACCATGTTCAGCCTCACGGTGCGCCTGCCATGTGCAGGCGCTTGTTTGGTTATACTCCGGCCGGACGGCCGAGTTCGCCCGTCGTGGTGGGCGCATAAAGGTTAAGGTAGAACTGGATGAGCAAACGGAAACTGAAACGACAATTGAACCTGACCCAGGTGGTGATGTTGGGGACCGCCGGGACCATCGCCTCCGAAATCTTTGTGCTGACGGGGCATGCGGCAGGCATAGCCGGCCCAGCCACAGTGCTGGCCCTGCTGATCGGTGGGCTGCTCAGCTATAGCATAGCCCTCAACTACTGCGAACTGGCCACCACCTATCCCGTTGCCGGCGGGGCCATGAGCTACGTGCGCGAAGCGTTCGGCAACAACATCCTGTCGTATCTGGTAGGCTCGATGGACTGCATATCCAGCACGTTTTACGCCGCCCTGTCTGCGGTCGGGTTCGCCTACTCGCTGCAAATCTTCGTCCCCGCCACCCCCATCGTGCCCGTCGCCGTCGTGGCGATCGGCATCTTCTCCCTGCTCAACATCCTGGGCGTCACCCAGGTGGGCAACGTCCAGGTCGTCCTGGGTTGCATCCTGCTGACCGCGTTCGCCATCTTCATCGTCGTGGGCCTGACCCATCCGATGGGCTTCCAGTGGAATGTCTTTGTATCGGGCGAGACCATCTTCGTCCACCAGGGAGCCTGGGCCAACCTGTCCCGCATCTTCGCGACCATCGCGCTGGTGTATTGCGCTTACGTCGGCTTCGAGGTGATTGCCGACGACGCGGAGGAGGTGAGCAGGCCGAACCGGAACATCCCGCTGGGGATCCTGATCAGCCTGACCCTGTGCACGTTGATCTACGTCTCGGCGGGACTGGTCGCCTTAGGAACCGTTCCCTGGCAGGAACTGGCCGGTTCTGAAACGGCGCTGACGGACGCCGTGAGACGCTTCATTCCAGGCTGGGGCGTACCGATGATGGCCGTGGCGGGGCTGATCGCCACGCTCACCTCCATCAACAGCGCCATGCTCAGCGCCACCCGCGAGGCGTTCACGCTGAGCCGGGACGGCACATGGCCCCGCCCCATGTCTAAACTCAGCCGTTTCAGGACCCCCCACATCTCCATCCTGGTGATCGGCGCCATCAGCGCCGCGGTCGCCGCCATTGGCCTGGTGGACTTTCTCAGTTACATCTCCAGTGCGGGCTACCTGTTCGTGCTGTTCTGGGGCAGCCTGTCCATGATTCGTCTGCGGAAACTCTACCCGAACCTGGCCCGGCCCTTCAAGGTTCCGCTCTATCCGTTCACCGCTTACGTCGCCGGGGCTACCTGTGTGCTCATCATCGCCTTCGCTAACTGGCGGGCGCTCTTGTTTGGCGCCGGCGTGCTGGCCGTCTTCGCTCTCGTTTATTACGCCGGCCCCCACGTCGCCCGGCTGCTGGCTGCGCGGTTCAGAATCAGGGGACCGGCCAAGGATCGCCTCCTGATCGCCGCCGCCCATCCTCGCACCGCCAGGAGCCTGGTCCACCTGGCTTCCATCATCGCCCAGGCCAGCGAGGACACCTACATCTGCGTGCTCAGCGTTTCCCCCGTCGCGGCGCAGCCCGCGCCCGACCCGGCGAAACGGGTGAACGGACGCTCGAGGTACCGGCAGAAGACGCTGCTGGACCAGGTCGCCAGCGAGGCGCAGGCCCGCAACGTGGCGCTGTATACCAAGGCCGACATCGCCCCCAGCGTGTCCGAGGGCATCCTGCATGAAATCGAACACCACAACAACGTCAAACTGTTGCTGGCCGGCTGGCCCGGCCCACTGGACCCACAGGCCCTGGTCGAAAACCCGGTGAAGGTCGTGCTCCAGAAGGCCCGCACCAACGTCGCGGTGTTGCTGGACCGGGGATTGAAGAAAGTGCGAAACATTCTGGTCCCGGTGGGGGGCGGCCCCCACTCGCGCCTGGCGATTCGCCTCTCCTACGAAATCGCCGAGGCAGAAGGGGCGCAGGTCACAGCCCTGCGGGTGCTCACCGAGCCCGCCGAGGCCGAAGAGACCGAGGACAAGACGTTGCTCCTGGGGGAGACCGTCGAGGAGGTGCTGGGCAGCGTCCCGGCGACCTTTGCCCTGCGCGTGGCGCAGGCTGAATCGGTGCCCGAGGGGGTTCTGGCCGAGGCCGCCCGCCAACCATACGACCTGATCGTGATCGGGGCCTCCGAAGAGTGGTCCTGCCAGACGCGGCTGTTCGGTTCGGTGGACGATTGGGTCGCAGATCGGGTTCCGTGCTCGGTGCTGTTGTGCCGCCGCTACGAACCGGTGGCGATGTCCTGGCTCCGGCGGCAGGTGAAAATGATCGAGCGGGAGTACGAACGCGCGAACGGCCATCTCGCCACCCAAGAGCAAGGACCTGCCAGTGGGCTAGCCTGTCCATCGGACCGGGGCGAGCCAAAACCGACCCAGTGAATCAGGTTCAATACCAAATCCCAACTTTCCCCAACCCAACTCAACCGCAGTCCCAACCGAAGTCATCGGTTCGGGACTGTTCTTTGTGCTAGCATGGTATCAGTTCAAGCAAAGCAGGAAGGTAGAAGTATGAGCCAGGACCTGGTCGGTCGCTTGATGACCGACATAAACCCCGAACTGCTGGAGTTCGTCCAGACGAAGGTCAATTCGTTCGCCAAGTGGGACCTCATTCGCTTCTTCTACGAGAACCCGCACATTAATGACACAGCCGAGTACATTGCCTGGCGCGCCGGACGCGAACCAGAGGCGACGCGGGCTGAACTGGCCGAACTGGCCGCGCAGGGGGTACTCGTTGAAACCAAACTGCGGGACCAATGGGAGGACAGGACCTTCTATGCGCTATCGTACAACAAGCGCATCCGCACACTGATCCGGCGCTTTGTCGAGGCCTCCGACAATCGGCAGTTCCGCGCCAAGGTCATCTACCACGTGATCCGGAATATGAGGTAATCAGCGCGCCAGTCTCTGCCCGCGCGCTGTGCAGAACCGCCCCCGGCCAACCCGCCCATGCCGGGGGCGGTTCGATTTAACAGGCTTGTGTGGGCGGGCGATTGGCAGTACAATCATCTGCGCCTGCCCAGGCGCGGCAGGGTTGCGCTTACTGTCAAGGATACTGCTATGGCTGAATCCACACGTGGAAAACCAGGCACTGAGACCCCCAGTGCCCCGCGCACGATAGCGGACCTGAGACCCGGCGACCACCTCTGTTGCATCTACGGGACCGCAGAAGAGCATCGGTCGGTGGTCACGCCGTTCTTGCGCACAGGGCTGGAGCGGGGTGAGAAGGCGATCTACATCGTAGATGCCCACACCGCCGAAACCATCCTGGGGTACCTGCACAGCGACGGGTTGGACGTGGGGCCTTACCTGGCTCGCGGGCAATTCGTGGTCCTGACGAGCGACGAAACCTACATGCGAGAAGGGGCGTTTGACCCAGCAGGGATGATCGCACTGCTGCGGAGCGAGACGGAGCAGGCGCTGGCGGAGGGCTATCCGGCCCTCCGCGTCACCGGCGAGATGACCTGGGCGCTCAGGGGCCTGACTGGCTCCGAGCGGCTGATCGAGTACGAGGCCAGGCTAAACGAGTTTTTCCCGGGCAGCCAATGCCTGGCCATCTGCCAGTACGACCGGAGGCGGTTCGCTCCAGACATTCTGTTGAACGTGCTGCGCACGCATCCGATTGCCGTGGTCGGCACGGAAATCCACGACAATTTCTATTATATCCCTCCGGCTGAGTTGCTGGGTGGTGACCTTTCGGCGGCGGAACTGCGCTACTGGCTGCAGAACCTGGCGGGCTATAAGCAGGTCGAAGAGGCGCTGCGAAAGAGCGAAAAAAAATATCGCCAACTGGTTGAAACGCTGCGCGAAGGTGTGTGGGTCATTGACCAGGATGCCTACACGACCTACGTCAACCCCAGCATGGCAGCAATGTTGGGATACACGGCGGATGAAATGGTGGGTAGGCATCTTTTCTCGTTCATGGACGAATGCGGCGTAGAGATCGCCAAACACAATCTGGAACGCCGTCGGCAAGGCATTCAGGAGCAGCACGACTTTGAATTTCTGCGCAAGGATGGAACGCGGGTCTATGCGAGCCTGGAAACATCCCCCATTACCGACGATGATGGAAATTACGTTGGGGCGGTTGCAGGTGTACAGGACATCACGGAGCGCAGGCGGACGCAGATAGCGCTGCGCCGGTATGCCAATCGCCTGGCGACTCTGTACGAGATTGACCGGGCCATCCTGGATGCCCGTTCAGTGGAGGGAATTGCCGAGGTTTCTCTGCATTACATCCGGCAAGTGGTGCCAAGCGTGCGGGCCAGCGTCGTGACATTCGACTTTGAAGCGGCTGAGATGTTGCGCCTGGCTGCACACACCGATAGCGAGACCCGGCTGGGGAAAGGATGGCGCGGGCCGCTGGAGTGGGTCTGGTTCATCGAAGAACTGCGCCGGGGCCAGGTGTATACAGTGGAAGACATCCAGGCACAACCGCCAGCGTCACCCCTGATGGAGATGCTGCAGGTTGAGGGGGTACGTGCCTATGCCAGCATGCCGTTGATGGCGCAGGGGGAACTGATCGGCTCACTCAATCTGGGGATGGACCACCCCGGCAGTTTGACCTCTGAGCAGGCCGATATCGTCCGTGAGATGGCCAACCAACTGGCAATTGCCCTCCACCAGGCCTACCTGCACGAGCAGGTGCAACGGTACGCCGAAGAACTGGAGCAGCGTGTAGCCGAACGTACCGCTGCACTGCAGGCCAGCGAAGCGCGCTTCCGGGCCATCTTCGAGGGAGCAGGCATCGGCATAGCACTTGTGGACGAGGATGGCCGGCTGGTAGAAAGCAACCCGGCGCTACAGGCAATGCTGGGGTACGCTGCTGAAGAACTGCGTGGCATGGCCTTCACCGCGCTGGCCCACCCCGACGATGCCACAGCCGACATGGATCAACTCGGGGAACTCATGGCCGGCAAGCGCGACGAATACAAGGTGGAGATGCGCTATTTTCGTAAGGATCGTCAGTTGCGCTGGGCCAATGTGACCGTGTCGCCGGTGTGCAATGCTGGAGAAAGGCCCCGCTTTGCGATCGGCATGGTGGAGGACATCACCGAGCAGAAACAGGCCCAGGCCGCGCTGATCCAGGCCGAGAAGCTGGCCATCGCGGGCAAGCTGGCCGCTTCGCTGGCCCACGAGATCAACAACCCCCTGCAATCGGTCATCGGCTGCCTGGGTCTGGCCGAGGAGACACTGGCCGAAGGGGGAGAGATCAGCCAGTATCTGCGGGTGGCCCACGAGGAACTGCGGCGGGCAGCCCGCATCGTAACCCAGTTGCGCGACCTGCACCAACGGTCAAGGCCGGAGGAGAGAGAACCTGCCGACGTGAACGGGCTATTGGAGCAGGTACTGGTGCTGAGCAGGAGGCAGTGCGAAAACTACGGGGTGGAGGTAGTCTGGAGCGCGGCGGCAGATTTACCCCCGCTGTTGTTGGTGCCCGATCAGATGCGGCAGGTATTCCTTAACCTGCTGCTCAACGCCATAGATGCCATGCCCAGGGGAGGCCGGTTGCAGGTGAGTACCACCCGCACGGGCCAGCCGGCCGGGGTATGCATTGCGTTCACCGACAGCGGGGTGGGCGTCGCCCCTGATGCTTTGCCGCACATTTTCGATCCCTTCTACAGCACCAAGCCTGATGGTTTGGGATTGGGGTTGTTCGTTAGCCAGGACATCGTGAAGCAACACGGAGGCCACATTGAGGTGAACAGCCAGGTGGGGGTGGGGACCACATGCACGGTGTGGTTGCCAGCAAGCCAGGCTATGGCCAGTCTCTGACCGAGCCATATATGGTAGGGAGGATGCCAGATGACAGAACAGGCGCGCACTCTGGTGGTGGACGACGAAGAGGGAGTGCGCTTCTTCCTCGAGGAGGCCCTGCGACGGGCCGGCTACGTCGTAGCGACGGCCTCCAGCGGCGAAGAGGCACTGGAACGGCTGCGGGAGACCCGTTTCGACCTGGTGATGCTGGACTTGAGACTGGGCGGGCGGATAGATGGTCTGCGGGTACTGGAGGCCGTGAAGTGGCGCTGGCCGGAGACGATGGCCATCATCCTGACCGCCCACGGCTCGTTGGAATCGGCCATGGCCGCCATTCGCGAAGGAGTAGACGGCTACCTGCTCAAGCCGGTCGAGCCAGACGAAGTAAGGCGAGCCGTGCAGGAGGCGCTGGAAAGACGGAAGAGGCTGGCCCAAGCCAAAGAGGCGGGCCAGGAACAGATTCTATTGCAACAGGGTCCCTTTTCCGTTGATTTGAAGAAGCACTGGGTGACCCTGGACGGCCAGCCACTGGAATTGACACCCCACGAGTTTACACTGCTGGTATATCTGATGCAGCATGCCCAGCGCGTGATCTCCCCCAAGGAACTGGTGCGGGCCGTGCGGGAGTACGCGTGCGAAGACCCCTACGAAGCGCAACAGATCATCAAGTGGTACATCCACGGCCTGCGGCGCAAGGTGGAGCCTGATCCTGCCAGTCCCCGCTATATTCTGAACGTGAGAGGGGTGGGGTATCGGTTTGAAGGGTAGAGACCGGTACTGAGAGGCGGTTTCTACCGCTAACGGAGAGTGGGCCCCAACCAAATCCCAACCAAGTACACCAGCAGTCCCAACCAGTCCCATCGGTTCGGGACTGTTTTTTGTGTTAATATGGTATCAGGATGAGCAATGGACCATCGTAGACGCATTCTGGTCGTTGACGACGAGGAAAATGTGCTCTTTGTGATGCACGACGCGTTGACCAGGTTGGGCGCTGAATACGAGATCGTGACCGCTCAAAACGGTCACGAGGCTCTCGACAAGGTCAGGGCGATGCCCTTCGATCTGGTCATCACTGACCTGAGGATGCCAGGGCTAGACGGTGTGGCACTGACAGAAGCCATCAAGGCGCTGAATCCGGGTACGGTCGTGATCTGGATGACGGCCTACGGCTGTCATAACGTGCAGGACGCGGCCGCGCGACTGATGGTTTATACGTGCCTGGAGAAGCCTGTAGAAGTTGCCGCAATCTGGCGGACTGTGCGGGAGGCGCTGGAGAGCAGTGGAGAGAAGGGCAAACAGCGCCAGGAGACTCTCGGGCAGCATAAGAGGAGATGATCGAGTATGACGCATCGTCTCAACCATATAATGGGTATCATCATCACACTCTTGGTGCTGTTGGTTATAGTCGTGGAGACAGGCTATGCTCACCAGGTAAGGTACGCAGGAGGCAAGCCAATCCCTGCTTTCAGCAGCGACGCCGAACAAGCAGAAGACGCGGGACTCGTCTGTCTGGCCCTCTTTGGCGGCACAGCGCTGCTGGCCGGAAGTGTATGGATGAAGAAACTGCGGTAAGATAGCAGGCTACTCTACATTACACCAGCCCCCATCCTATCCCGAGGAGCGGAGTCCCCAACTTGTTGGGGGCTTCTTGCCAGAAACCCGAACAAGTTCGGGACTCCGATATTGGTCCTCCTGCTTATACCGAGGAGCGGAGTCCCCAACTTGTTGGGGGCTTTTCGCCAGAAACCCGAACAAGTTCGGGACTCCGACCTTGGCCTCCCCCAAGCGTTTGACTTGTCCCCTGAATCTCCTCTATTGTTGACGCTTCTCTCAGGGCGAGTATAATTCGATTACTGAAGTGTAGGCAGAGATTCGCCCATAAGATGAAGGGAGAGGCCTGGTGGATGATAGTCGCATCGTCTTTCACGGTACGTTAGGGCAACTGCTGGAAAAGGTAGAGCGGGGAGAAATGGTCCCCAAGTTGCAGGCTTCCCACGCGCCCCCCTGCAAGTTCTGGACCGCCTTCCAGGTGCTCAACGGCATCCGCCACATGGCCCCCGTGATCCACGGCCCCAAGGGCTGTACCTACTCGGTCGCCAGTACCTACAAGATGCGCGGCTGCGAATATCGCGGCGTCCCGCTCGAGCCCACCTCCTGCACCGCACAAAACGAAGCCGACGTGGTGTATGGCGGTGAGGGCAAACTCCTGGAAGCGATCAAAGAGGCTGATCAACGGTACCACCCCGAACTGATCGTCGTGCTCTCGTGCTGCTGTTCCGGCATCACCGGCGACGACGTGGAGACGGTCGCCCAGACCGCGGCGCAACAGGTCAACGCCAGGGTGCTGGCCATCCGCAGCGAAGGCTTCGGCGGGGACTTTCGCAGCGGCTACGAGGACGCTTTCAAGGTGCTGATGGACCTGATGGAGCCGCGCCGGGAGATCATGAAGGGCACGATCAACATCATCGGCGCGCGGGAAGGCCCTACCTACACCGAATGGCTCGAGGACCTCGACGAGATCAAGCGCCTGGTCCACGCCATCGGCGCTAAGATCAACGGCGTGCTCTGCGGCGGGTGCACCGTGGAACAGATCCGCCAGGCTTCTTTGGTCGAGTTGAACGCCTCCTGGTGCTACGACTGGGGGCAGAAACTGGGCGACCTGATGGAAGAGCGGTTCGGCCTGCCCTACGCCCGCACCGGCCAGCCGTATGGCCCGCAGGCGACCGAGGAATGGATCATGGGCGTCGCCGTGCCGCTGGGGCTGGAAAGCCGGGCCAGGGAGGTAATCCGCCAGGAGACCGCCGCCGTCAGCCACGAGTTGGACGCCCTGCGGCGCTGCTTCGAGGGCAAGACGGTGTTGATCGAGATCTCCGACTTCCCTGGCCCGATCCGCGCGCTCTCGCTGGCCCGCATGGCCGAAGAGTTCGGCGCTCACCCGGTCGTCATCAACCTGCACCCCTACACGGTCAAGGAGCGCATGCCCAGCATCAAGTTTCTGCTGGAGCAGGGGCAGAACCCCGAGGTGATCCTGACGAAAGGGCTCTTTTCGTTGGGCAGTTTCAACGTCTCATCGGAGACGCAGGACGAGGTGGCCATGGTCGCCGCGCACTACGACGACGCGCTCTACCTGGGTAGCCCGCTGCGGCAGCCCGGCGTCCCCCAGATGAACATGACGACCATGACCGGCTTTCCCCAGTATGGCTACCAGGGCATCCGCAACATGGCCCGCTTGATGCAGACCGGCCTGGCACACGCCAGCCGTCCGCGCTCCCCACTGTTCCGCAAGGTGCTGTACGATGAGTGAGGCTGTGGCTCAGGCAACGGAGCGGACAGGGCGTGCCGTAGAAGTGTGGGGCACGGCAGAAAAGTGCCACGACCCCTATCTGCGCTGCGCGCTGTACGGCGCGGCCCAGACGGCGCTGGGCGTCACCGGCTGCTGCGTGCTCTCCCACTCGCCGCAGGGGTGCTACCAACTCGTGGACGCCGCGTTCGGGTGGCAGGACGCGGATTACACCGAGACGCTGACGCTGTGCACCAAGTTGTGCGAAGACGAGATCGTCCACGGCGGGGAGGAGACGCTGGCGCGCACGATCCTCGAAGCGCGCAGTCTGGACGTGCCGATCCTGTTCGTCGTTACCGCCTGCGGCCCCGAGATCGTGGGGGACGACGTGGTGGCCGTGTGCGAGGAGATGCATTCGCAGGTGGATTTTCAGATCGTGCCCATCCTGTGCGCGGGCTTCCGCGGCGATCAGAACCGGGGCATAGACATCGCGCTGGACGCCTTGTTGAAACACTTGGTCACTGGCGACGGCGAGAGTGGCGCGGTCGGAGACCGGTCACAGCCAGGGCAACACGTTTCACGCAACACGTTTCACGCAACACGTTTCACGCATCACGTTTCACGTTCGGTGTGCCTGATCGCCCCCCACGCCAACGCCAACCCGACCTGGATGGGAGACCTGGCCTGGGTCAAGGAGGTCCTGGCGCACATGGGGGCGCAGGTGGTCGCCACGCTGACGCACGACACGACGCTCCGCGAATTCCAGCAGGTGCCGCTGGCCGAAGCGTGTATCGTGCTCAGCCACGACGCCGGGCAGAAGGCGGCCGAAACCCTGGCTGAACGGTATGGGTTCGAGCAGTGGTGCCGTGGGCTCCCGCTGCCCATTGGGTTCACCAACGCCCGCACCTGGCTGACACAGTTAGGGCACAGGCTGGGCGCTGAGGAGGAAGCGGGCAGGCTCATCGCTCAGGGGGAAGCGCTGGTGGTGGAGGCGTGCCGGCGCAAGGGGCTCGAGCAGTCCGCCATGCACCGGGCCCCTGCGGCTATCGTGGCCGATGCGACGGTGGGCATTCCGTTAGTCCGCTTCATCACCGAAGACCTGGAGATGGTCCCCACACTCGTCTGCCTGCGCTCCGGCCAAGCGGGCGCCAGCGAGATGCTGGAGCGCGAACTGGCCGATTTGGGCCTCCACGTTAAGGTGGTGTACAACACCGACGTGTACCGGGCGAAGATGGCACTGGGCCAGGCCAGGCCGGAGATGGTGCTCGGCTCGAACATCGAGCGCCACGCGGTCGAGGAACTGGGCATCCCGTTTGTGTTTCGGCTGGTGAACCCGATCTCGCGCTTCCGCATGGTGGACCGGGCGTACTTTGGCTACGTCGGCATGTTGAATCTCATCGAGTCCATCCAGAACGACTGGTGGGACAGGTACCGCTCCAAGCAACGACGGTACAAGGCGAGATGGTAAACAATGAACAATGGGACAATGAAGCAATGAACAATGGGACAATGAAGCAATGAACAATGGGACAATGAAGCAATGAACAATGGGACAATGAAGCAATGAACAATGGGGCAATGAACAATGAACAATGGGACAATGAAGCAATGAACAATGGGACAATGAAGCAATGAACAATGGGGCAATGAACAATGAACAATGGGACAATGAAGCAATGAACAATGGGGTACAGGGCGAGGTGGTAGATGCGGCAGATTGCGATATATGGTAAGGGAGGGATCGGCAAGAGTACCGTCTCCTCCAATCTTTCCATCGCGTTTCGCGAGCGGGGCCTGCAAGTCATGCAGGTGGGCTGCGACCCCAAGCGGGACTCGACCCGCTCGCTGGTC